>Ga0075424_100000048_pt1 | contig 64741 bp, 55 predicted proteins | sample SoiMethybrSBSTD3_FD_75301 | JGI IMG/M metagenome (GOLD analysis project Ga0075424, IMG submission 75301) | Bulk soil microbial communities from a Populus tree surrounding site in Tennessee, USA - Soil MetaG P. TD hybrid SBSTD3 | ecosystem: Environmental > Terrestrial > Soil > Tree plantation...
GGATCCCGGCGACGATGGCGGGCGCGCAGTTCTACTTCGAGAAGGTGCGCGACCGGCAGGTGTGGGACTTCCCGCTGGTGAACGTGGCGTCGGCGATCAAGCCGAACGGCGGCAACATCGGCGAGGCGCGCGTGGTGGTGAACGCGGTGGCGGCGACGCCGCGGCGGCTGAAGAACGTGGAAGCGTTCGTGGCGGGCAAGCCGCGGACGGAGGAGACGGCCAAGGCGGCGGGCGAGATGGCCGTGCAGGGCGCCCAGACGTTGAGGCACAACGGGTATAAAGTCCCGCTGATGCGCAACCTGGTGGCTCGCGCGCTGCGCGGACAGACGGCGGCGCCGCGCACGACCTAAGCGCCGCAGGACAAGTGCGTTTAGCAACCGAGGGGGGCCAATGGATCTTTTGAGGTGGGGCCGGAGTCCGTGGGGCGAATGGGTGCTCACGCACGTCTCGTGGAACCTGTTCTGGGCGTCGTTGTTCGCCGGCGTACTCTTCTTCGTGGCTCACGCGAGCTACATGCTCTTCTCGGCGCATCGCAAGCGCAGCGTCGCGGAGACCGACGCGCTCGAGGCGAAGTACAAGAATCTGCCGCAGAAGATCGAGCGGCATTCGCTCGCCGCGCGGCTGTTCCACTGGGTGATGGCGGCGTCGATGTTCGTGCTGCTGTTCACCGCGTTCCTGCCGGTGGCGGGGATCAAGTTCGCGTGGGTGCAGTGGCACTGGATCGCGGGCCTCGTGCTGACCGCGTCGATCCTCTTCCACCTGGTGCACGCCACCTTCTTCCTCGACTTCTGGTCCATCTGGGTCGGGCCGAAGGACATCCCTGAGCTGAAGGCGGAGCTGCTGCGCGAGCTCGGGCACGACGTGCCGGGGCCGAAGTCGGGCAAGTACCCGCTGGGCAACCGCCTCTATCACCTCGCCATCGTCGTCACCGGGTTGGGCGTGGCGGCGACGGGGCTCTTCATGATGAAGCGCGTGCGGACGCCCCTCTTCGTCCGCAATCCGTACATCCTGAGCGACTCGGCGTGGGGCTTCACCTACGTGCTGCACGGGCTCGCGGGCGTCGGCCTCGTCGGCCTCGTCATCGCGCACGTGTATTTCGCGGTTCGCCCTGAGAAGTGGTGGATCACGAAGTCGATGATCCTCGGCTGGATCACGCGCCGGCAGTACCTCGAGCACCACGAGCCGAGCCGCTGGAAGGTCGCGGCGCAGCCGGGATCGTCGACGGCGAAGCCGGCTGGTCAGGCGTGAGCGCGGCGGAGGCCCTCGCCGAGCTCAACGCGCGCATCGACACGATCGAGGAGGCGTACGAGTTCTTCCTGGCGTACGCCTCCCAGGGTCTGCCCTCCGATCAAGGCCACGACACCGGGCGCCAGGCGCGCGAGTACCTGAAGCGCTGCGACGGCGCGCTCACGGCCTTCGGCGACTTTCTCAACGGCTTCATCGATCGGCTCGGCGTCGGCGATCCGGCGCCGTATCGCGCGTTCATCGACGTCATCGACGCCGACGCGCGCCACGCGCAGGCCGCGATCCGCCTCGTCATCGCGCAGCCGTCGATCAGCTCGCAGGTGGTGGACAACCTGAACGCGTCGATCCACCTGCGCGCGCTGCTCACCGATCTGTTCCTGATCGACGAAGTGCTGAAAAACCGGCGGACGGTCGAAAATTAAGAATTACGAAGTAAGAATTTAGGATTCGTCGTCACGACGTGACGACCCTGATCACGAATTCTTGATTCCAAATTCCAAATTCTCAATTACGCGAATAACCCCACCTGCCCGCCGGTGTGCCAGAAGACCACCGTCTCGCGCCCGGCGAACGCGTGCGCGCGGACGCGCGCGATGAGGGCCGCCATCGCCTTCGCGGTGTAGGTGGGATCCAGGAAGATCGCCTCCGAGCGCGCGGCGAGATCGATCGCTTCGCGCGACGCGTCGGTCGCGATCCCGTAGCCGCCGCCGACGAACCCATCGTCGACGTCGATCGCCGCCGCGCCGCGCTCGCGCGCGCCGCCGAGCATCCCGGCGATGCCGTCGACGAGCGCGGCGATCGTCGACTGCAGCGCCGCGGAGGGCTCGTCGGCGCTGACGCCAATCACACGCGTCGGCAGATCGAGCAGACGGCACGCGGCCACGAGCCCGGCCTGCGTGCCGCCCGACGAGGTCGAGTGCACGATCGCGTCCGGCGCCGGCATCTGATCGAGCAGCTCGAGAAGCGCGGCGACGTAGCCGAGCGCGCCGAGCGGCGTCGACGCGCCGATCGGGATCACGAACGGCCGGCGGCCTTCGGCGCCGAGGCGATCGGCGATCTCGGCCATCTTCGGCGCGCGCTCGTCGCGCGCGGCGACGTGGACGACCTCCGCGCCGAGGAGGCGATCGAGGAGGGCGTTGGCGGTCGGCCGCTCGGGCGGCGCGCCGTTGGCGACGAGGATCGCGCGCATCCCGAGCTTCGCGGCCGCCGCCGCCGTCGCGCGCGCGTGGTTCGACTGGACGCCGCCGGCCGTGATCAGCGTGTCGGCGCGTCCGGCCTGCGCGTGCGCCGCGACGAAGGCGAGCTTCCGCACTTTGTTGCCGCCGAACGCGAACGCGATCGCATCGTCGCGCTTGACGAGGAGGCGCGGCCCGCCGCCGAGCGCGTCGCGCAGGCGCGGCATCGGCTCGACGGGCGTCGGCGCGTGCACGAGCGGCACCTGCGGGAAGCGCGCGAGCGCCGCGCGCAGCGCGGTCGGCGTCATCAGGCGCTATAGTAACGACGAGGGACGGGAGATCTTCGTGATCTTCTTCGTGTGTCTTCGTGGTTCCGGCCGTTCGCGAGGCTAGATGGACCTGCTGACCGCTCTGCGCGCCGGCGCGTCGGTCTTCGCCGCCGAACTGCGGCCGCCGCGCGCCGAGCTCGCGGCCGGCGAGGGCATGAACGCGTGGATCGATACGTACCACGCGGTCCGGCGGCTGACGCGCCAGGGCACCTACGTCTTCCTGACCGACAGCGCCGTCGGCCTGCAGGAGGAAGACAACCTGCGCCATCTCGTCACGAATCTCGGCAGGGACGTGCCGCGCGACCGCATCGTCCCGTTTCTGACGACGAAGCACGCGCTCGAGTACTGCCTGTCGTACGCCGAGCGGGCGCAGCAGCACGGGTTTCCGGCGCTCGTCGTGCTCGGCGGCGACAAGAGCGTCGGCGTCCCGCGATCGGTGCCGCACGCGTGGCAGCTGCGGAAGATGGTGCGCGAGCGCGCGGCGCGGCTCGCGCTCGGCGGCTGGGCGAACCCCCACGCCGACGCCGAGCGGCAGGTCGATTTCCTCGCCGACGCGGAGTTCCACGCGGAGTTCTACCTGACGCAGGTCGTCAGCCATCACGACGCGGATCGCGTCGCGCGGTTCGTTCGCGCCGCCGAGCGGCGCGGGCTCGCGCTGCCCGGCATGTTCGGCGTCTTCTTCTACCGCAGCGCGAACGCGCGCACGCTCGACGCGCTGCGCGGCTTTCTGCCCGTGCCGGCGGAGGAGTTGACGCGCGAGTTCGCCGCCGGCGCGCAGCCCGAGGAGGTCTGCGCGCGGACCATTCGCGCGCTCATCGACGTCGGCGCGCGGCATTTCTACATCAGCAATCTGCCGATCGCTCGGGCGCAGCAGGCGCTGGCCGCGGTGCTCGAAAAGGTCGGCGTGACTGCCTGAGGAGTGGCAAGGCAGGAAGGAAGGCAGGAAGGCAGGACGGCAGGGAGGCAGGAGTTCAAGGCGGGAAGGTGGGAAGGCGGGAATGACGAAGGCAGGAAGGTCGGAGGGCGGGACGGCGAGGGCCGGAAGGCTTCGAGGCAGAAAGGCGCGGCTCGCGTTCTCGGCGGCGCTGACAGCCGGAGCGGCCATGACTGCAGGGCTCGGCCTTCAGGCCGTGCCGCGCGCGCAGCAGGTGCAGCCGTCGCCGCTGCAGCGGCTGCAGACCTCCATCGAGCGCACGACGAAGAGCGTCAACGCGACGTGGGGCATCTACGTGAAGTCGCTCGAGACCGGCGAGGAGATCGCGATCGACGCCGATCGTCAGATGGAGACGATGAGCACGATCAAGATCCCGCTGATGATCGAGGCGTTCGAGCAGATCAAGGCGGGCCGTTTCACGCTCACCGACAAGTACACCTTCGCCGCCGCCGACTCGCAGCCGGGCACGGGGACGATTCAGCGGCTGGACGCGGGCGCGGTGATGACGGTGAAGGATCTGATCACGATGATGATCATCGTGTCGGACAACACCGCGACCGAAGTGCTGTACCGCATGGTCGGCGGCCCCGACGCCGTCAACGCGCGCATGCAGGCGATGGGGCTGCAGAAGACGCGGGCGATGAACGTGCCGTCCAAGTGGTTCCCCGAGCTGCGCGCGGCGGCGACGACCGAGCAGTTCTACCGCGAGGGTAAGAACCCGTTCGGCTTCTCGACGCCGCGCGAGATGGGGCGGCTCCTCGAGATGATGGAGCGCGGCGCGCTCGTCGACCAATCCTCGTCCGACCTGATGCTGCGGATCATGCGCGCGCAGCTATATCGCACGCGGATTCCCCGCTACATCACGGGCTACACGATCCCGCACAAGACCGGCGACTTCCTCCCCTACGTCGGCGACGACGTCGGCATGCTCGAGGCGCCCGGCCGGACGATCGTCGTGTCGATCTTCACCGGCAATCATTTCGGATCGGGCGAGATGCTGGAGAACGCGATCGGCCTCGTCGCGAAAGACGTCGCGGACTACTTCGCGTACCGGCACTGACCTGCGGAAAAGCAACCGCAGAGACCGCAGAGCACGCAGAAACGGAATAACCACAGAGCCACGAAGACGCAGAGAAGACCGCACGCGATGGACATCGCCTGGACGCTGCGTCGCGCGGCCCTCCACTGTCAAATCCCATTCGACCACCGGCGTACTGCTGTTCGAGCCATCGATGCGTTGACATGGGGCCGTGGGCCGAAGCCGGGCGGCCTTCTATTCGCGTTCATGGTGATCTGCCCGGATCACCTCGCAGCATGTCGTTCGCAGCGGTGGGGCGGCGCCATCTTTGTGACGACCGTCCATGCGTCAGCGCACCGAACGCGCTCCCCCCACCGTCTCGTGGCTTCGCCGGTCGTGCGACGGCGGCTTACGCCGCCGCCAGTTTCTTCACATCAAAGGTCGTCCCATCGCGCCACAGCGCGTACAACATTCGACTCAGCCGACGGGCCAGCGCCACAACGGCGACGCGGCGACCGCGTCTCGCTGCCAGTTGCTCGAACCAGGCCCGTAACGTCGCACTGCGCTCGCTGCGCCAACAGGCCCACGCCGCCTGTACCAGGAGACTGCGCAGCTCGCGCGATCCCACCTTCGTGATGTGCCCCCGTCGGCGTCGCTCGGCGGAACTGTCTTCGCGCGGGACCAACCCGATCGCGGCGCTGACCTGGCCGGCGTGGCGAAACCGTCGCCCATCGTCGACCTGCGCGCGAACGGTCAGCGCCACGACCAGTCCCACGCCCGGCACGGTCTGCAACCGTTGCACGAGCGGATCGGCGGCGGCCCGTGCGTGGAGCTGCTCATCGAGCGTGGCGATCTCGCTCGTGGCCGTCTCGATCCTGCGCACCAGCGGTGCCATGATCGCGGTGCGCGCGACCGGGAGACGCAGCGTCTCGAGCTGCGCCGGCACGCGCTCGGCACCACAGCTTCGCAACCGATACCCCTCTTGCTTCACCACCGATCGAATCAACGCGACGGTCCCGCTGCGCATCTGCACGATCTGTCGACGCGCTCGCAGCACCTGCCGCGTGCCCCGCTGCCCGGCCGACGTCCGATGGGCCGCGCGATACCATCCACGGCGGTTCGCCTCCGCCAGCGCCGCGACGTCTCGCCGGTCGGTCTTTCCCCGTCGCTGCAGATCGCCGTCCATGGGGGCGTAATTCGGATCGGCGACGATCACCTCGTGGCCGGCGGCCTCGAGCGTTTGCGCCACCCACTCGCTCTCCGTCCCCGTCTCGACGAGGATTCGCATTCGCCCGAATCCATCGAAGGCCTTCACCAGTCGGTCGCGCGACGTGGGCACGCGCTGATCGCGCAACACGGCACCCGCCTCGTCGACGATCCGGATTTGGCTATACCGCATGTGAAGATCGATGGCACCAGACACCATGGCTGGCTGCTCCTTTTGAGTGCCCTGTTTGCGCAGGGCGATACTCCGTTTTGTGGAGCGCAAGCGACCACGTCGGGTAGCAGCCAGCCGCTTCATCTCATCTTTGTGGTTATCCGGCTCGGTGCTCTGCGTGCTCCGCGGTTGCTTTCCCTTCTCACGCCGTTCGCAGTACGCTGGGATCATGGCGTCGTACCTCGACCAGGTTCCTTTCTCCGGCATCATTCGCATCCGCGACATGATGTACTCGGTTGCCAATCCCTATCGCCTCGATCAGGGCGACGTCAGCTTCGACGCGCCGGACACTGTGAAAGCCGCGATGGCGCGCGCGATTGCCGAGAACCGCTCCCACTACCTGCAGACCAACGGCGTGCCGCGGCTGCGCGAGCTGATCGCGGCAAAGCTGCGGCAGCGCAACGGCATTCCCATCGCCGGCCCCGACGACGTGCTCGTCACCAACGGCGGCATCCACGGCCTCTACATCACGTGCATGGCCGTCGTCGAGCCGGGCGACGAAGTGCTGATTCCGGATCCCGAATGGCCGCCGACCGCCGGCAACATCCTCGCGGCGCGCGGCGTGCCGGTCGGCTACAGACTCGACGAGTCCCGCGGCTGGCGTCCGGACTTCGCCGATCTCGAGTCGAAGCTCTCGCCGCAGACGCGCGTGCTGTACGTCAACTCGCCGAACAACCCGACCGGCGGCGTCCTGACGCGCGCGGACATCGAGCGGCTGGCGGCGCTCGCGCGCGAGCACAACCTGTGGGTGATCTCCGACGAAGCGTACGAGGACGTCGTCTTCGAGGGCGAGCAGATCAGCATTGCGTCGCTGCCCGGCATGTACGAGCGGACGATCCCCTTCTACACCTTCAGCAAGTCGTACGCGATGACGGGCCTGCGCCTCGGCTACGTCGCCATCGGCGATCCGGCCATCCGCGAGCGCGCGAAGAAAATTCTCTTCTACACGGCGAGCAACGTCTCGTCGGTGGTGCAGTACGGCGGCATCGGCGCGCTCGAGGGCTCGCAGGACTGCATCGACGCGTTCCGCACGGAGCTCCGCGCGCGCCGCGATCTCTTCTACGCCGGCGTGCGCGAGCACGCCTCGGGCGTCTTCTCCGGCCAGCCGCCCGCCGGCGCGTTCTACGCGTTCCTGCGAATCAGCGATGCGTGGGACGGCGCGCGCAGCGGCGGCTCGCCGTCGTGGCGGATGGTGGAGTACCTGATCAAGCAGGGACGGATCGGGTGCGTGCCGGGCGTCGATTTCGGACCGGGCGGCGAGGGATACGTGCGCTTCTGCTTCGCCCGCGATCGGGCGGAGCTCGCCGGCGCGCTCGCATCGATGAAGGAGTTATTCAGCCGCGACCGCGAGGCGGTCGGCGAGCGACGCAATTAATTGCCGTCCCTTTTCCTATCCACTCCGCTCACGTCGAGCAGGTCGATCAGCAGATCGTCCTGATCGAGGTTGCCGACGATCCATGTCCTGGTGCCCGGCCCGCGCTTGACGAGCGTCGGCGTGAAGACCACCGCATCCTCGTCGCCGCTGGTCGGCTTGTTCGACAGATCCGTGACCGTCAGATTCACCTGCGAGGAGTTGTAACGTTCCAGTACTCGGTAAATCGTTCGCAGCGCGCGCTGCGACTTCTCCGACGCGGCGCTCACGTAGAGCACCAGGTCGAGGCGCGCCCTCCTGACGGGGCGGCGGCCGTCGTGCGCGAGCCATCGCGGCGGCGCCGATGCCCGCGACACGCCCGAGAACTCCCGCCGCCGCTTCGTCGCGGCGACGATGTCGGCCATCCGGTCGAGGAACGGGTCGAGATCCACCGGCTTGTGAAAGACGCGGATGTCGTTCGGCTCCTCGAAGTTGTCGTGGCCCGTCAGGATGACGGCGGAGGAACCGGACAGCAGCCCCTCGTCGGTCGCGTCGCGCAGCAGCTGGACGCCGCTGCCGTCGGGCAGCCGCAGGTCGACGAGCACGAGGTCGTAGCGATCGGCGTAGAGCGCGCCGAGCGCATCCTGAATGCATCCCGCCCAGGCGACGTCGTGCCCCCGGGACTCCAGCGCCGCGACCATGAACGTGCCGAACACCTTGTCGTCGTCGACGACGAGGATGCGGCCGCAGCCGAGCGCGTCCAAAGTCTGAACAGCTCGTCTGTTCTCTGATTGGACGTCATACATCAGGTGCCGCCCTCCAAGCGGCACCCATCCATACAGCAAACCGCTTGCCGGTTGGGGTCAAGAAGGTGCAAGGGATCCGCCGGATTTCTTGCTGAGGTACTCCTCCTCGGTGAGCCTATTCACCTTGATGCCTCCCGGTTCGATGATGAGGCGGTACGGGTGGGTCGCGTGGTTCGACCCGCGCATCTTGATCACGCGCACCTGCCGATCGAGCTCGTAGCCGTCGGCCGTGTAATCCATCGACAGGATCGCGTCGGCGACGGTCGACAGATACGGCGCCGTCTGCCGCGCCGCCTCGCCGGGCATCACCGTCTGCGTGAGGAGCGCGCTGCGGCCGTGCTCCCTGAGCAGCGCCGCGACGCCGATGATGAACTGCCGGAAGCTCTTCTCCGACGAGGCGTGCTCGATCGACGAGATGCTGTCCATCACGATGAGCGACGGCCCGTACTCCTCGATGCCGAGCCGCAGGTTGACGAGCAGATCCTCGAGGCTCGTCGACTCGGGGTAGCGGCACATGATGCGAAGCGTGCCGCTGTTGACGAGCGGCGTCATCGGCATGCCGATCAGCTCGAAGTTGCGCACGAGGATCGGCCGCGGCTCCTCGAACCCGTAGTAGACGACGCGCTCGCCGCGCACCGCGCCGGCGCGCGCGTAGAGGCCCGCGAGCATCGTCTTGCCGCTGCCCGTGGGGCCGCGGACGATGATGATCGAGTTGCGCAGCCAGCCGCCGCCCGTCATCTCGTCGAGCCCGGCGACGCCGCTCGAGAAGCGCTCGATGGCGACGAAGTCGGGACGCTCCTTCGGGTTCTGCGGGAAGATCACCAGCCCGCGCGTCGTCACCGTGCAGGGATACTCGCCCTTGAAGTGCGCGCTGCGGCGGTACTTGTTGACCTCGATGGACCGGCGCCGGCGATCGAAGTCGATCGTGTTGCGCATGATGACGACGAGATCGCAGACGTAGTCCTCGACGCCGAGCGTGGTCAGCTGGCCGTAGTCGGCGGGCGATTCCGCGAGGATGACGCCGGTGACGCCCAGGCGCCGCAGCGTGTACACGAGCTGGAAGAAATGATTGCGCAGCTGCTCGCTCGGCGGACGCGGGCTGAAGAGCGCCGTCGCCGAGTCGATGACGATCGCCTTCACATGCCGCTCTTTCACCGCCGCCTCGAGCCGGTGAATCAACCCGTAGAGATCGTATTCGCCGCTGACGACGGTGGGGCCCTCCATCGGCCGCGTGAGATCGGCGATGTGGAGCTTGCCTTCGTCGCGCAGCGTGGAGAGATCGAGCCCGAGGCCGTCGCCGGTGACGAGCAGATCCTCGCCGCTCTCCTCGACGCCGACGAGCAGCGGGGTGATGCCCTGTCGCGCGAAATGCGCCGTCAACTGCAGCGCGAAGATCGTCTTGCCGGTGCCGCTGCGGCCGGCGACGAGCGTCGATCGCCCTTCGGGGATGCCGCCGTGGGTGAGGATGTCAAACCCGGGGATGCCTGTGGTGAGCTTGTGAATGCCCATGCGTCGGTTCGACTCCGTAGAATTCGAGCAGGTCCACGAGCGGCTGCGGCTGCGAGAGATCGCCGAGGATCCACATCGGCGGGTCGGGCGCGCGCTTGCACAACGTCGGCGTGAACGCGATCTGGTCGCGTTCGCCGCTCCACGGATCCGCGTTCGGATCGCGGACGTCGACGGCGACGCCCCGCTGATGTACAACACGAGCTCGACCTTCGGCGAGTCGCGAGTCATCGACCGACAGCGGATAGCGAACGCGTAAGCGTACATAGCGCGCCGCGAAGATTCAAATCGACGGCCGACTGCCGACTGATTCGGGGGACTGGCTCTGGATTTCTTTACCGCAGATGCCGGCCGCCGTCGACGCGGATTGTCTCGCCGGTGATGAAGTCGTTGTCGAGCAGACCGACGACGGCTCGGGCGATCTCGATCTCGCCGCCCCAACGGCCGAGCGGCGTCGCTTCGGCGACGGTCTTCAATTCTTCGTCGGTCGTGCCCGGCGGCGCGACGATCGGGCCCGGCGCGACGGCGTTCACGAGAATGTTGTCGGCGGCGAGCTCGACGGCGAGCGCCTCGGTGAGCGCGATGACACCGCTCTTCGCGACGTAGTACGGCACGTAGCCGACATAGCGCGGGCGTCCGCTGCGCGCGATCCAGTCGCTGAAGTTGATGATGCGGCCGCCGCCCTGGCGCCGCATGTGGCGCGCCGCCGCGTGCGAGCAGAGAAACGCGCCGCGCAGATCGACGTCGATCACCGCGTTCCAGTCGGCCACCGTCAGCGTCTCGAACGGCCGCTGCATGTACACCGACGCCATGTTGATCAGGATGTCGAGGCGGCCGAGCTGGGCGGCGGCCGCATCGACGAGCGCCGCCGCCGCGGGCGGCTGCGACAGATCCGCTTGGAGGATCGCGGCGCGGCGCTTCAGCGCGCGCACCGATTCGGCCGCCTGCTCGGCCTCCGCCTTCGAGCGCGCGAAGCTGAACGCGACGTCGACGCCGCGCGCCGCCAGCTCGCGGCCGACGACGGCGCCGATCCGCTTGCCGCCGGTGATCAACGCGACAGTGTCGGTGAGTTGCAAAGCCTGGCGGGCCCGTGCCGAGCTAGGATTATACGCTTCGAGTACTGCAAGGCACACTACCCGGGAGACTCCATGGCAGAAAAGATCGGTTTCATCGGCCTCGGCGTGATGGGCAAGCCGATGGCGAAGCATCTGATCACCGCGGGGCACACGCTCACGGTGCACAACCGCAGTCGTGGCGCGGTGGACGAGCTCGTCGGCGCGGGCGCGAGCGGCGCCGCGTCGCCGGCGGAGGTCGCGCGCGCGTCGAAGGTGATCATCACGATGCTGCCCGACACACCCGACGTCGAGCGCGTGCTCACCGGACCGGACGGCGTGCTGTCGGCGCTGACGAGCGGCGCCGTCGTCATCGACATGAGCAGCATCTCGCCCGCCGCGACCGAGCGGCTCGCGACGCGCGTCGCCGACAAGGGCGGCTCGATGCTCGACGCGCCGGTGAGCGGCGGCGAGATCGGCGCCATCAACGCGTCGCTCTCGATCATGGTCGGCGGCGACGAGGCGACGTTCCATCGCATGAAGCCGATCCTCGACGTGATGGGCAACAAGGAGCGCGTCGTCTACATCGGCCGGTCGGGCGCGGGGCAGGTCTGCAAGATCTGCAATCAGGTGGCGATTGGCGGCGCGCTCGCCGGCGTGAGCGAGGCGTTCGCGCTCGCGAAGAAGGCGGGCGTCGACGCCGCGCGCGTGCGGCAGGCGCTCCTCGGCGGCTTCGCCGCGAGCCGCGTGCTCGAGGTCCACGGCGAGCGGATGCTCGTCGACAACTACAAGCCCGGTTTCCGCGCGCGGCTGTACCAGAAGGATCTGCGGCTCGCGAACGAAGCGGCGGCGGCCAACGGCGTCGCCATGCCGTCCACCGCCGTCGTCGCGCAGCTGCTGAACGCGCTCGTCGCGTCGGGCGGCGCGGATCTCGATTACGCCGCGCTCGGCACCGTCCTGTTCAAAATGGCGCAGGGATAGCCGCACGGGAGGCGATCATGACGATGCGTGGGCTCGCGTTTGTCGCTGCGTTGATACTTGCCGCGCCCGTGCACGCGCAGTGGCTGCGCTACCCGACGCGCGGCCTGCCGCGCGACGCGAGCGGCAAGCCGTATCTCTCCGCGCCGGCGCCGCGGGCCGCCGACGGCAAGCCGGATCTTTCCGGCGTCTGGTCGCTCGGGACGACGTGTCCGCCCGAAGGCTGCGTCGATTATCCGATTGCGGCGGAGTTCGGGAATTTCGGCGCCAACCTGCGCGGCGGCCTCCCGTATCAGCCGTGGGCCGCGGCGCTGGTCAAAGAGCGATCGGCGCTCGCGGGCCGCGACGATCCGGTCGCGTGGTGCAAGCCGGCCGGGGCATTGCGGCTGCTCACGTTTCCGCCGCCGCGAAAGCTGCTGCAGCTGCCGGGCCTCGTCGTCATCCTGTCGGAGCGCGACGTCACGTTTCGGCAGATCTTCACCGACGGGCGTCCGCTGCCAACCGATCCCGAGCCGTCGTTCAACGGTTACTCGACGGGCCGCTGGGTGAAGGATCAGCTCGTCGTCGAGACGATCGGGCTGCGCGACGGCATCTGGCTCGATCGCGCCGGAAGCCCGTTGACCGACGCCGCGCGGCTCACGGAAAAATTCCGCCGCGTAAACCTCGGGCGCCTGGAGATCGAAGTCACCGTCGACGATCCGAAGGCGTACACGAAACCGTGGACCGTCACGCTGAACCAAACGCTGCTGCCCGACACCGACCTCCTCGAGTACCACTGCAACGACAACGAGAAGGATCGCGCGCACCTCGTCGGCAAATAGCGCGGCCGGCGTGCCCGGCAGATTTCCACAGGGGGTCGGGGATCGTTTCAGCCACAGGGGAGATTTCCACAAGGGGTCGGGAATCGTTTAAAGAGCACCCGCAAAAGAACTTAGGAGCCGGCGTGGAATCGCACGACCGCCGTCAGGGATCTGGGGACGAGGCGACATCTCCCGGTTTTTTCGACTCGAACGATCCTGGCTTCGGTGTTTTTCCGAAGAATCTTCGAAGAGTGCGTCCCAAGAAAACGATCCCCGACCCCTTGTGGAAAATCTCGAGTCTCGAGAAACGATCCCCGACCCCCTGTGGAAAACGGGTGAATAATACGCACGTGGAGGATGCTATGGACGGGCGACGAGATTTCCTGCGCAAGATCGTGCCGCTTGGCGCGGGTACTGCGATCGCATTCAAGACCGACTGGCTCGAGCGCGTCGTCGCGGCGGGCGCGGCGGCGGCGGACAAGCCGGCCGCCGAGACCGCGGCCGACGAGGGCTACTGGCGCGAGATTCAGCAGGCCTTCACGCTCGATCGCACGATCATCAACCTGAACAACGGCTACACCTGCCCGAGCCCGCGCGTCGTCCACGAGGCGCTGAAGCGTTATCTCGACATGTCGAATCAGGCGCCGATTCATTACATGTGGAACATGCTCGAGCCGAACATCGAGACGGTACGGCGCAAGCTCGCCGTCGAGGTCGGCTGCGACGCCGAGGAGCTCGCCATCACGCGCAACGCGAGCGAGGCGCTGCAGATCGCGCAGCTCGGGCTCGACCTCCGCGCCGGCGATCACGTCGTGACGACGGACCAGGACTACGGCCGCATGCTCGATACCTGGGATCAGCGCGTGCGCCGCGACAAGATCGAGGTGACCAAGATCTCCTTCCCGGTGCCGACGACGAAGCTGTCGGAGCTGACGGATCGGATCTCGCGCGCGATCACGCCGAAGACGAAGGTGATCCACATCTGCCACATCACGAACCTGACGGGGCAGCTGTTCCCGGTGCGCGACATCGCGCGCATGGCGCGGGCGCGCGGCATCCAGACGATCGTCGACGGCGCGCACGCCTTCGCGCACTTCCCGTTCAAGATGTCCGACCTCGAGTGCGACTACTACGGATGCTCGCTGCACAAGTGGCTGCTCGCGCCGGTCGGCACCGGGTTCCTATACGTGAGGCGCGAGAACATCGCGAAGCTCTGGCCGCTGACGCCGGCGGCCGCGAGCAAGGCCGACAACATCCGGAAGTTCGAGGAGGTCGGCACGCATCCGGCGGCGAACCACAACGCGATCGCCGAGGCGCTCGCCTTCCATCAGGCGATCGGCATCGAGCGCAAGGCGGCGCGCCTGCGCTACCTGACCGATCACTGGGTGAAGCAGGTCGAGAAGCTGCCGCGCGTGAAGATCCTGAGCAGCCGCGAGCCCGATCAGGCGTGGGGCCTCGCGAACGTGAGCCTCGACGGCGTCGACGTCTCGAAGGCGTACGACTTCCTGTGGGCGAAGTACCGGATCATCACGGCAGCCATCAAGCGCGACGACTACCAGGGCCTGCGCGTGACGCCGAACATCTACACGACGCTCGACGACCTCGATACCTTCGCGGCCGCGCTGAAAGACCTGCTCAAAAATCCGTCTGCGACGGCCGCGTAGTCGAGGACACAGAGGTAGACAGAGGGCACAGAGGAAACACAGAGACGAGCCTCTGTGTCCCCCTTCGCGTCCTCTGTAAACCTTGGTGTCCTTGTCAGCGATAGTCGATCCGGTACACACTGATCTCGGAATGATGGTCTTCGCGCGTCCACGGTACACGAGTGACCAGCGTCAGGTCCGGCCGGCGATCGAGCTGCGGGATGAGCGTCGCGTACCGCTGGCCGTACAGCCACTCGCCGTGGATCACCAGATAGCGCGCGCCGTGTGATTTGATCACGTCGAACGACGCGCCGTCGGGGAAATCGGCCACGGCCCTCACCACGCGCTGATACGACGGCGGAAAGAAGCCGCTGTAGCCGTTCACCAGCGACTGCCAGTGGAAGATCGAGTAGTAGAGATACTCGGGATCTTCCATGTGGCCGGTCGGGAACTCGAAGAGCACCGCCGTGGGGCTGTCGGCGCGATCGCGTTCGATCGCGGAGTACGCGGGCGGCGGGCCGTCCGGCGGCCGCCAGAGCGGCAGCGGCTTCGACGCGTACTCGATCAGGATGAGCGCCGCAATCGCCGCGAGGACGGCGTGCGCCGCGCGCGGGGTTCGCGCGCGCGCCGCGAGCCGCGCGGCGCCGTAGCCGCCGAGCACGGCGAGCGAGAAGCTCACCATGATGCCCATTCGCGCGGGGATTCGCAGCGCGCGGAACGGCAGGAAATGATCGTAGAGCGCGCGGTAGACGAGCCCGTTGAAGCCGAGCGATACATCGAACGCGAGCAGGAGGCCGAGCGCGTACGCGAGCCGCACCCTCGCCGCATCGCGCGGTGATCCCGGCCACAGGCCGACGATCGCCAGCGCGATCGCGGCGAAGCCTGGAAACAACCGGCGCTCCGGATCGGTGAAGCGATTGAACACCCTCCCGTACACGGCATTCACCTCGGGCGGCGCGAGATAATTCCGCAGCCGCGCGCTGCCGTCGGCCACCTCCTGCCGGCCGCGTTCGCCGACGACCGCGCGCGCGGCCAGATACGCGCGGCCCGCCGGAATCATCGCCCCCAGGACCACGAGGGCCGCGGCGGCCAGAGCGATCAGCCGCTGCCGCGGAAGCGATCGCGCGGCAATGAGCATCACGCCGCAGACGACCGCCATGTAGAGCACGAGGAACACCCCGTAGTACATGCACGAGAGCATCTGGGCGGCGACGCACGCGCCGACGAGCGCGCCGTCCCGCACGCGGTTGCGGTCCAGCAGCCGATGGAACGCCCAGAGCGCGAGCGGGATGAACTGCGTCTGCTGCAGCTGCAGATGCGCGTAGTGATCAATCCGGTACGGCGGGAACGCGAACACGAGCCCGGCGACGAGCGCCGCGCCGGCGTTCCCCGTCAGCCGCCGCACGAGGAGCGCGACGCCGACGCCGGACAGCGCGAACCCCGACAGGAACACCAGGTTGTAGACGACGATCGGATGCACGCCCGCCCAGTGGAGCGGCGCCGCGGCCGCGCCCGGGACGACGAGCGTTTCGGAATAGGCGAGCGTGTTGCGCTCGGGATAGAAGATGTTCGCGTCGAACAGATGCGCCGGCGCGCGCGGCAGCTGGTGCGCGACCCACGCGAGCACCCAGGTCACCATCAGCGGATCGCCCGGGTCGTGGACGCCGTCGCGCATGTGCGCGACCTGCGGCCACGTCATCACCGCCGTCAGCGCCGTGAACAGCGCGAGCGCCAGCGCGGCGAACCGCCGCGTGCTCACGCCGACGGCGCCGATTCGAGGATCTCCAGCAGCTCCCTCAGATCGTCGAGCGCGGTCGTCGCCGCGTAGATGATCGCGCGCTTTTCCTGCAGCGTCGGCGTCCGCCACTCTTCGTTCTCGAGCCTGACGCGCCCGTCGGCGCTCACGCCGACCAGGACCGCGTCCATGTGCTCCACATACAGCCTGAGCATGCGCGGTGCTTTACACGCCGGCTGCGGCCGCCGCGCGCTGCGCGTTCTCGACGCCGAGCACGATGGTCGCCGTGACGCCGCCCTCGGCCCCGCCGCCGTAGGCGTACTCGACGTTCACGTCCGCGTCGGCGACCAGCTGCAGCGCCGGCGCCAGCGCCCCCGCCGTGTTCGGCACCGTCGTCACGATCACGGCGCGCTCGGTCACCTGATGATGGTGATCGCGCAGCACCGCGCCGCCGTGCACGTGGTTGTCGACGACGAGCCGCAGCTGTCCGCCCGCCTCGAGCGTCATCGCCAGAATGTTCACCCGTTCGTCCGACAGCAGCCGGCACACGCCCGCCAGCGCACCCGGGCTGTTGCCGAGGCGCAGGGAGATCTCGGTTCGAATCATGTGGGTGATTAGAACACCGAAACCGGATCACGCCAAGGACACAGAGGCTGCGCTGCGCCGTATCCACAAAGGACACAGAGGCCGCACAGAGGAAAGCAGAAAAGCCTCTGTCGTCCGCTCTTTGTCCTCTTGTCCTTGACGCCGAGCGAGCGGGGAATTCAGGCGAGCGATAAAGACGATAAAGCCCCGGGGCCCGTCGATTCGGTGGTGGCGCACCGTTCGGCGGGATATTCCCCGGGGCTGCGGGGCAGCGGTTAGGCGAGCACCTTGATGACGACGCGGCGGTTCTGAGCGCGGCCCGCCTTCGTCTTGTTCGGCGCGATCGGCTTCTCCTCGCCGTAGCTGATCACGTTCATCTTGTGCAGCGGAATCTGGTACTGCTCGTACAGATACCGCTTCACCGCTTCGGCGCGCTCGAGGCCGATGCGCTCGTTCACCAGCGGCGTGCCGACGTTGTCGGTGTGGCCCTCGATCTCGAGGTAGATGTTCTTCGGGTCCTGCTTGAGCTGCGCGACCATCTCGTCGATCTTCTGCTTCGCCTCGCTCGGCAGCACCGTCTTGCCGAACTTGAAGTTGCCCTGGTCCTCGCTCAGCACGACCTCGTACACGAGCCGCTTGCTCGCGCGATCGATCGCGTCGAACTTCGTGTTGGCCTCGTTGCCGACCGAGACCGCCTTGTTGTTCGCCGCCACGGCCGCGTCGTTGGCGTGCTCAGCCGACTGCGCCGCCGCCTGCGCGCGCTGATCGACTTCGGAGATGCGCCCCTCGTTCTTGCGGACGCGCTCCTGCGTTTCCTCGATCGTGCGCCCCTGCGAGTCGACCTTCTCGTTCACCTCGCCCACGCTGGTGCGCACGAACTTCTTCGTCGCGCAGGCTGCCGAACCGCCGACGGCGAGCACGACGATGGGGACGACCGCAAAGAATTTCCGGAACATGATCGACTCCTCCTAAAACGTAGTCGGGCTTGATTGCCCCGCGATATATCCGCTCCGGGCTCGGACGGTCAGGTCCTTGTTGCGCGCTCGGACCACGAGCGGATGCCAGCCCGGTCTGCCGCTCGCTTCGAAAGCGATGACGTACTGATGCCGCAGCTCGTCGACGATCTGCCGCGCCGCGGCGCTGCGCTGTGCCGGCGTGCTCGCCAGGAACACGTGGCCGCCGGTCCACGCGGCGAGGTTGGCGAGCGTTCCGGTGAGCGCCGAACGCTCGACGGTCGACGTGTCTTCCGACGGGTTGTCGATCGACGGCACGATCCCGAACAGGTACACCGGCACGTCGATCGCGCTCGCCATCGCCGACACCGCCTCCGGCTTCATGCGGCTCGCGTTGTCGACGCCGTCCGTGAAGACGACGACGGCGCGGCGGCGCCCCTGGCGCGTGCCGAGGCGCGAGGCCGTCGCCGCGATGGCGTCGTGCAGCGACGTCGCGCCGAACGGGATGAGGCGTTCGACTGACCGCGGGAGCGCCTTGAGCCCGACGGTGAACGGCGCGCGCTCGTCGAGATGCGTGTCGAACGTGTAGACCGCCGCCTCGTCGCGCTCGCCGTCCAGCCAGTTGAGGAGGTGCGTCGCCGCCTCGCGCGCGTCCGGCATCCGCCCTTCCATGCTGCCGCTGACGTCGAACAGGAACGCGACGCTCACGCCGGCGACGTCGTTCTGCAGGTCGGCAATCGCGCGCGACCGGCCGTCGTCGACGATTTCGAAATCGCGCGCCTTGAGATCCTGGACGAACCGGCCCTTGTGGTCGCGAACGACGGCTGCCACGCGGACCAGGTCGACGCTCGACTTGAAGGCCGCGACCGGCGGCTGCGGCTCCTGCGCCTGCGCCTGGATGCCGCTCGACAGCAGCGTGAGCACAACCGTTGCGATGAGAGCCAGGCCTCGCGTCATCGCCGGGCGGAATTGCGAAGGCTTTGCCATACTGACAACTGATTGATGCCCTGTGGTTTAGCGGATCAACCGCGGATACCCACGAGCCGAAAACAGGTCAACTTCGCGTAACTATTACATCGGCTGGTGAACAGGCCGCTGTCCGCGCGTGTAAAACGTGCATTCGAGCAATTCTGATAGCCCGAATGCGGCCAAATCGGCATCAAACTGCGCCATCCTGCAGACTCAGCCGAATACGGTTCCCCTTTCGTAATCCGACGACGGCCGCGTTCGAGATTCACCCAGGTTCCAACCAGGTTGGAACCTGGTTGGAACCTGGTTACCGAGGGCGGCGCCGGTCGAGGCGCCGCACAAATGCCGTAAGATCTTTCGCGTGACGATCGCCAAGGCGCAGAACGCGATTCCGACGGCGGCGCGCGTCAACCGCTTCACCTACGCCATCCGCAACATCGTCGCCGAGGCTCAGCGCGTCGAGGCGGCGGGGACGCGCGTCCGCTACCTCAACATCGGCGATCCGGTCGCCTTCGGCTTCCAGACGCCGCCGCATCTCGTCGCCGCCGTGGAGCGCGCGATGCGCGACGGCCACAACACCTACGGGCCGTCGGCCGGCATTCCGCAGGCGCGCGAGGCGGTGGCGGCCGAGTACGCGCGCAACGGCTGCCCGATCAGCGCCGACCGCGTGTTCATCACGGCGGGCACGTCCGAGGGCATCGAGCTGACGCTCGGCGCAGTCATCGAGCACGGGGACGAAGTGCTCGTTCCGATGCCCACTTACCCGCTCTACACGGCCGTGCTCGCGAAGCTCGATGCGGCGGCGAAGTACTACCGGCTCGACCCGTCGCGCGGCTGGATGCCGGACCTCGACCACCTGAAGAGCCTCGTCACCCCGTCGACGCGAGCGCTGGTCGTCATCGATCCGAACAACCCGACGGGCGCCGTCTACTCGACCGACACGCGGCGCGCGTTGATCGATTTCGCCGAGCAGCACGGGCTGCTGATCCTTGCCGACGAGGTGTACGGAGATCTCGGCTTCGACGGCCCGGTCGAGCCGTACGGCAGGCTCGATCACGACGCGCCGATCATCTCGTTCTCGAGCCTGTCGAAGGCGTACCTCGCGCCGGGCTGGCGCACCGGCTGGATGGCGATTGGCCGCTCGCCGCGGCTCGACGGGGTCGTCGCCGCGGTGCGAAAGCTGGCGGACGGCCGGCTGTGCAGCACCGTGCCGATGCAGTACGCGATCGCGCCGGCGCTGACGGGCGATCGGTCGCACCAGGTGTCGTTCCGCGCGGCCCTGAGGGCGCGCGCCGATCTGACGGTGGCGCGGCTGTGCGCAATGCCGGGCGTCTCGTGCGTCGCGCCGTCGGCGGCGTTCTACGCGATGCCGCGCGTGGCGCTCCCGCCCGGCCGCACCGACGAGCACTTCGTCAAGGCGCTGCTCCACGCGACGGGCGTGCTCTGCGTGTACGGATCGGGGTTCGGCCTTCCCGCCGAACAGGGCTTTCTGCGAATCGTCTTCCTTGCGCCGCTCGACGAGCTCAACGAGATCTACGATCTGATGGCGGCCTTCACGGCACAGTATCTGAAAGAGTGAACTGGCCGATGGCCATGAGCCATCCGCCATGACCGATGCTCACTGATCGCGATTTCCGGCGGCGGATGTTCGAGACCGTCGCGACGATCGTCGCCGTCGCGATGGTGCTCGCCGCGCTGTGGGCCGCGCGCGAGGCGCTGATGCTCGTCTACGTCAGCGCGCTCATCGCGATGGGGTTCTCGCCGCTCGTGAGGCATCTCGAGCGGCCGCGCGCGCACCGCCGGCGCGTGCCGCGCTGGCTCGCGATCCTGCTGATCTACTCCGCGATCCTCTCGATCGTGATGCTGATCGGGCTCGCGGTGATCCCGCCGCTCGTGGCGCAGGCCGAAGCGCTGTGGCGGCGGATGCCGGCCGAGTTCGACCGCTTTCAGTTGTTCCTCATCGATCACCATCTGATGACGCGCCGCGTGACGCTCGAGGAGGCGGTGCAGAACGCGCCGACGGGCGCGGGCGGCAACGCGGTGGGAACGGTGCTCGTCGCGATCTCGGGCGTCATCGGCGGCGTCTTCGGCCTCATCACGATCCTGATTCTCAGCTTCTACCTGCTCGTCGAGGCCGACGCGATGTTCGAGTACCTGATCCGCTTCGTCCCCGCCGGGCGGCGCACCGACGTCGCGACCGCCGCGCGCGAGGTGGTCGTCAAAGTGAGCGCCTGGCTGCGCGCGCAGTTCGTCCTGGCCGGCGTGATGGGCGTGTTTGCCGCGATCGGTTTGTGGATGATGGACGTGCCGTACTTCTACGTCATCGCGCTGGTCGCCGCGATCGGCGAGACGATCCCGATTGTGGGGCCGGTGATCGGCGGCGTGACGGCGGTCGCCGTCGCGATCACCGTGTCGCCGAAGCTCGCGCTCACCGTCGGCGCGTACTTCCTCGTGCTCCACCAGCTCGAGGCGAACGTGCTCGTGCCGAAGATCATGGAGCGGCGCGTCGGTGTCAGCCCCGTCGCCGTGATGGTGGGGCTGCTGATCGGCGGCGCGCTGTGGGGCCTCGTCGGCGCGATTCTCGCCATTCCGACCGTCGCGATCCTTTCGGTGATCATCGAGGAGCTCGCGATCAGCCGCGACATCCGCATCCAGCGCGTGCGCTGAGCGCCCTCTGTGGCCTCCTCTGTGTCCTCCGCCCGCACTGCCCGATCCTTCGTGTCCTTGACGTCGGCGGCGGCCGCCTATACCGCCGCCGCCATCGCCCTGAGCTGGCCGCTGGCGCGGCGGCTCAACGCCGACGTGCCCGGCGACCTGGGCGACCCGCTGTTCAGCGTGTGGGTGCTCGCGTGGGACGCGACGCACCTCGGGCGCGGCTGGTGGAGCGCGAACATCTTCGCGCCGCATCCGCTCGCGCTGGCATACTCGGAGCACCTGCTGCCGCAGGCGCTGCAGATCTGGCCGGTGTACGCCGCGACCGGCAACGCCATCCTCTGCTACAACCTCCTGTTTCTCTCGACGTTCGTCCTCGCGGCCATCGCGATGTTCGCGTTCGCGCGCGAGCTGACCGGAGACGACGGCGCGGCGTTCGTCGCCGGCCTCGCGTTCGCCTTCACGCCGTACCGCATGGCGTCGATCCCGCACCTGCAGGTGCTGTCGGCGGTGTGGATGCCCCTCGTCCTCCTCGGATTCCGCCGCTATATCGTCACGCGCCGCGTCGCGCCGCTCGCCGGCGGCGCCGCGGCATGGACGCTCCAGAATCTTTCGTGCGGCTATTATCTGGTGTTTTTCAGCCTCGTCGCGTTCGCCTACATCGTGTGGGAGTTGTGGCGGACCGCCGCGTGGCGCGAGCGGCGCGTCGTCGCGCACGTGGCGATCGCGTGCGCCGCCGTCGCGGCGATCACCGCGCCGTTTCTCGTGCCGTACATCGAGCTGCGGCGGCTCGGGTTCAGCGCGCGCTCGCTCGACGAAACGCGCCGCTTCTCGGCGGACGTCTACGCGTACTTCACCGCCGATCCGAATCTGCGCGTGTGGGGACCGATCGCGCAGGCGTGGCCGCATGCGGAAGGCGTGTTGTTTCCGGGCCTGACGATCGCCGCCCTGGCGATCGCCGGCGCGCGGACGCACATGCGGCGTCCTGAATCGCGGCGCGGATGGATCGTCGTCTTCGCGGCCACGGCATGGACAGTCGTCGTCGTCCTCCTGCTGCTCGGCGACCCGATCCGTCTGCCGGGCTTGAAGATCACGAGCCTCGCGCGCGCGCTCGCGGTCGGCGCGATCGGCGCCGTGCTCCTGTGCGGCGCGTCCCCGCGAACGCGCGCTGCGGCGCGCGCGTGGCTGACGACGCCCGCGGGGTTTTTCTCGATCGCGGCGCTCTTCGCCGTCGCGATGTCGTTCGGGCCGGACATTCACGCTCGCGGGCGCACGGTGGCGAGCGGCAACGTCTACACGTTGTTCTACGCGTTCGTTCCGGGCTTCGACGGCCTGCGCGTTCCCGCGCGCTTCGCGATGATCACGTCGCTTGCCTTTGCAGCGCTCGCCGCGCTCGCGATCGCCGGCATCCGCCGCCGACGTCGCCTTGCAGCCGTCGCGGCGAGCGCGCTCATCGTCTGCGAGGCGATCGCCGTGCCGATTCCGATCAACCAGAACTCCACCGAATATCGGCAGCGGAATCTCGCACCGCTCCCGCCGCTCGTCGCGACAGGGCAGGATGCTCCGGCAATCTACGACGCGCTCGCGCGGCTTCCGCCGGCGGCGGTCGTCCTCGAGCTGCCGCTCGGCGAGCCGGCGTTCGACGTCCGCTACATGTTCTACTCGACGCGCCACTGGCGCCGCCTCGTGAACGGCTACAGCGGCGGCGCGCCCGAATCGTACGAAGCGTTGACCAACGCGATCGTCGATTCGGCGGCGCAGCCCGACCGCGCGTGGCGCGAGATCGCCGCGTCCACCGCCACGCACGTCGTCGTGCACGAGAACGCCTACGCGAGCGCCGAAGGGCGCCGCCTCAGCGATTGGCTGCGCGCCCGCGGCGCGCAGGAAATCGCGACGTTCGACGGCGACCGCCTCTTCGCGCTCCCGCCCCCGTAGCGCCGGCCTTCGCACCGGCGTATCGGCCGGCCCCGTTCTTGATCGTCCACCACGCTGGAGCCGGTCCTGGTGCGAGGTACGGAGCGTCTGCACCAGATGGCGGCAATGGGATGGCGCTTTTGTATAAACGGTGGGACGAGCCGCGCAGCCGCTTCGGCGATCTTGCCGTCGTCATCTTCCTGCTGACGCAGGCGCTCGACGGCGTCTTCACCTACCTCGGCGTCTCGATCTGGGGCCCGCGGATCGAGGCCAACCCGCTCATCGTCTCGGCCATCGGCAGCGTCGGGATTCTGGGCGGCGTCGGCGCGGCGAAGATCGTCGCCGTCACGTTCGGCATCATGCTGCACCTCCGGCGCGTCCACAATCTCGTCGCGATGCTCGCCGTCGTCTACGTCGCCGGCGCGATCGTGCCGTGGACGGCCTTATTTCTCACGAACTAAACTGATCCCTTCGGCGGAAGCGTTCTTTCTCCGGAGGGTTATGCGTCACGACCCGCTTGGGTATCTCGCGACGGAGCTCGATTCCCTCAAACAGCAGGGCCTCTACCGGCGGCTTCGCATCCTCGACGGCGAGCAGAAACCGAAGACGACGTTCGACAGCCGGCAGGTCGTCAACCTCTCCTCGAACAACTACCTCGGGCTGACGACGCACCCGCGGCTGCGCGAGGCGGCGCTCGAGGCGACGCGGACGCTGGGCGTCGGATCGGGCTCGGTCCGCACGATCGCCGGCACCATGGACATCCACATGGAGCTCGAACGCCGGCTCGCCGCCTTCAAGAAGACGGAAGCGGTGGTCGTCTTCCAGAGCGGCTTCGCGGCGAACGCGGGGACCGTCGCCGCCGTCTTAACCAAAGACGACGTCGTCGTATCGGACGAGCTGAACCACGCCAGCATCATCGACGGCTCGCGTCTGAGCCGGGCGACGATCAAGGTGTTTCCGCACAAGGACGTCGACGCGGCGCGGCGGATCGTCCGCGATCTGCCCGCCGGCCAGCGGAAGCTGCTCATCACCGACGGCGTCTTCAGCATGGACGGCGACGTGGGCGCGGTGCGGGAGCTGTGCGCGGTGGCGGAGGAGTACGGCTGCATCATGATGGTCGACGACGCGCACGCGAGCGGCGTGTTCGGCAGCAACGGCCGCGGCACGATCGATCACTTCGGCGTGCACGGACGCGTGGACGTCCAGGTCGGCACGCTATCGAAGGCGATCGGCGCGCTCGGCGGCTACGTCGCGGGCAGCCGGTCGCTCATCGAGTTCCTGTATCATCGCGCGCGGCCGTTCCTCTTCTCGACCTCTCATCCGCCGGCCGTCGCCGCCGCGTGCATCGCGGCGATCGACGTGCTCGAGCAGGAGCCGCAGATCATCGAGCGCCTCTGGGAGAACACGCGCTTCTTCAAGGCGGGGCTGCAGGCGCTCGGCTTCAACACCGGCCTCAGCGAGAGCCCGATCACGCCGGTGATCGTCGGCGAGGGATCGCGGGCGATGACGCTCTCCGATCGCCTGTTCGACGAAGGCGTGTTCGCGCAGGGGATTGCGTTTCCGACGGTCGCGCGCGACAAGGCGCGCGTCCGCACGATCGTCACCGCCACGCACACGCGCGACGAGCTGCAGTTCGCGCTGGACGTCTTCGGCAAGGTCGGCAGGGAGCTGGCCATCCTGTGAGCCCCGCGTCGCGCACCTCGCGCCTGAACACGTTCCTCGACTCCTACACGAAGGATCTGACCGCCGAGGATCTGCAGCGGCTGTTCACGCGCGACACGCGCGACGCCTACAAGTTCTTCACGCGCGGGCTCGACGCCGAGGCGCTCGCGCGGCTGCCGTGGCACAAGCGGATCGTCGCCGAGATCCGCGTGCTGTTCATGGCGTTCTCGATGAAGCTCTCGCCGGCGCGGCGCGTCGTCTTCGGCGGCGCGCTGCTGCTCGCCGCGGTCGGCCTCGTCAAGCTGTTCAACGGCGTCGGCATCATCGAGATCGGACGGCTGCCGTTTGTCTCGATCGGCGTCCCCGGGCCCGTGTTTCGATCGGGCACCTGGTCGCTGCTGCTCGCCTTCGTGCTGATGAACCTTCTCGTGCTGCTCGAGGTCGCCGATCGACTGTCGCTGAAGAACGATCTCGAGATCGCGCGCGACATCCAGCAGGCGATGCTGCCGAGTGGCGTCTACAGCGCGGCCGGCGTCGAGACGGTCGGCATCAGCCGTCCGGCGAACACGGTCGGCGGCGATTTCTACGACATCCTGCCGCTCAACGACGGCCGGCTCGTCGTCGCGGTCGGCGACGTCGCGGGGAAGGGCAGCCCGGCGGCGCTCCTCATGGCGCTGCTGCTCGCGATGATGCGCACGCTGGTGGACGAGCAGCTCGAGCCCGCGGATCTCGTCGCGCGGCTCAACGTGCAGGTGTGCCGCCACGCGCCGCGGTCGCGGTTCATCACGCTGTTCTACGGCGTCTACGAGCCGGCGAGCGGCGCGCTCACCTACGTGAGCGCCGGCCACATGCCGCCGCTGCTGCTGCGCGCGGACGGATCGTGCGAGCGGCTCACCGACGGCGGCATCGCGCTCGGGATGTTCGAGCGCTCGAGTTACACGGCCGGCCGCGCGCTGCTCGTGCCCGACGATCTCGTCGCGGTGTACAGCGACGGCATCACCGAGGCGGAGAACCCGGGCGGCCGGCCGTTCGACGAGGCCGGGCTCGAGGCGGCGCTGCGCGCGCATGCGCGCGACGCGCTCACCGCCATCGGCGCCGGCGTTGTCGGCGCCGTCGAACGGCATACCGACGAAAAACGCTTCGCCGACGACCTCACCGTCCTGCTGCTCCGGCGCATCACACCGGCCGTCGCCGGTGTCTAAAATAGAAGCGTGGGCGGGCCCTCGCCCGGCCCGCCGGACGACCATGAAGCTGCGCGCGGCCCTGGCACTCCTGGCGCTCGCTCTCTCCGGCGCCGCGCCGCGCGCGCAGGACGCCGACGGCGTGCGCGTCCTGCTGGCGCGGCTGGAGCGCGTGCTGCGCGCCGGCGACGGCGTCGCGTTCATGAGCGAGGTGGCCGCGTCGGCCAACCGCGACCGCGCGCGCGATTTCATCGGCACCGAGCTGCTGCCGGGCGCCAAACGCGCCGTGATTCAGGAGCGGGATCGCCAGCCGCTCACCGGCACGCGGCCCGGCAACGGCTATCAGTTGATCGTCGACGCGTTCGCGGAGTTCGGATCGCGCGCGCGCGCGGCGACGTGGCGCCTCGACGTCAAGCGCACGGGGGAGCCCGGCACCGACCATGAGTGGACGATCGCGGACGAGGAGCACCTCTCGAGCGTCGACAACCTGTACCACCTCGCGCTGAATCCCGAGAAGGCGTTCGCGGCGCACGACCTGCGGATCGCCGCGGAGGATCTCGACCTGACGCTGCCGGAAGGATCGGTCTACCTCGGCGACATCGACGCCGGCGTCACCGCGCTCGTGCTGCTCGGCCGCGGCACGCTCAACTTCCACCCGCCGTCGACGAGCGAACGAGGGCAGGTGAAGATCTTCTGCGGCAGCGAGGCGCTCGACACGGCGTTCGACGCGACGTTCATCCGCCTCAACCCGGCCGACTACGATTCGATCATCGCCGCTTCCTCGCTGACGCCGAAGCGCGCCGATCCGCGCGAGCTGCGGCGCGCGCAGGACGTGTTCCGCGAGGAGTCGCAGAAGTCGTTCGTGATCGATCTCGGCGATCTGAGCCGCGAGCCGTGGTCGCTCTTGCCCGGCCAGGGCGATCTCGTCGCGGAGATGCGCACGCGCCGCCACGGCACGCTCACCTACGCGAAGTCGAGCGCCGAAGCCGAGGACATCACGCTCTTCGATCGCAAACAGCACCACAACATCTCGCTGTACCCGTCGCGCGACAAGCTCGCGCGCCGCGGCCCCTTCTACAACGAAGACGAGCTCGTCGACTACGACGTCCTGCACTACGACATCGACGTCGCCGCTTCGCCCGACCGCCAGTGGATCGACGGCAAGACGACGCTGCGGCTGAAGGTCCGCTCGTTCGTGCTGGGCACGCTCACGCTGCGCCTCGCCGATCCGCTCGTCGTGCAGTCGATCGTGAGCTACGAGTACGGCCGGCTGTTCGGCATCCGGGTGAAGAACCAGAACACGCTCGTCGTCAATCTGCCGACGGCGGTGACGCGCGACAGCGAGCTGACGATCACGATCGCGTACGCCGGACGCCTGGAGCCGCAGACGCCCGACCGCGAGACGCTCTTCGCCGATCAGCGGCAGGCCGGCGAGGAAATCCCGATGGCCTTCGCCGCCGAGGCGAGCTATCTGTACAGCAGCCGCAGCTTCTGGTATCCGCAGGCGCCGGTCAGCGACTACGCGACGGCCCGGATCCGCGTCTCGGTGCCGCAGACCATCGACTGCGTCGCGAGCGGCGAGCTCGAGCCGGGTTTTCCGACCCTCATCAGCAGCCACGAGGCGCAGCCGCGCAAGCTGTATGTCTTCAGCGCCACGCAGCCGCTGCGCTACCTGGCCTTCGTCATGAGCCGCTTCGCGCGCGCCGAGACGGCGACGATTGCGTTCCCGCCGAAGAGCAACGGCCGCCCGGTGGGGCCGGAAGACGAAGGCATTCGCGTCACCGGGTCGACGTATCGCAGCATGAACCTGTCGGTGGAGGCGAACCCGCGGCAGCTGCAGCGCGGCCGCGATCTCGCGGAGCGCGCCGCCGACATCGCGATGTTCTACGAGTCGCTCATCGGCGACTCGCCGTATTCGAGCTTCACGGTCGCCTTGATCGAGAGCGACCTGCCCGGCGGCCACAGCCCGGGCTATTTCGCCGCGCTCAACCAGCCGCTCCCCTCGTCGCCGTACGTGTGGCGCAACGATCCGGCGGCGTTCAACGGGTTCCCCGACTTCTTCATCGCGCACGAGCTCGCGCATCAATGGTGGGGTCAGGCGGTCGGCTGGCGCAACTATCACGAGCAGTGGATCAGCGAAGGCTTCGCGCAGTACTTCGCCGCGCTCTATGCGCAGCGGCAGAAGGGCGACGAGATCTTCGCGTCCGTGCTGCGGCAGACGCGCAAGTGGGCGATGGATCAGAGCGACCAGGGTCCGGTGTATCTCGGCTATCGGCTGGGCCATATCCGCGGCGAGAGCCGCGTCTTCCGCGCGCTCGTCTACAACAAGGGCGCAACGGTGCTGCACATGCTGCGGCGCTTCGTCGGCGACGAGGCGTTCTTCCGCGGCGTGCGCCGCTTCTACTGGACGTCGCGCTTCCACAAGGCCGGCACCGACGATTTCCGCCAGGCGATGGAGCAGGAGAGCGGGCGGCCGCTGCAGCGCTTCTTCGATCGCTGGATCTACAACGCGACGCTGCCGAAGCTGAGGGTCGGCTACCGCCTCGACGGATCGGACGTCGTGCTGCGCGTCGATCAGCTCGGCGAGATCTTCGATCTGCCGGTCACGATCGTGCTGCAGTACGCCGACAAGAAGCCGGTCGACATCGTCGTGCGCGTCACCGAGCAGACGGTCGAGCAGCGCGTGCCGCTGGCCGGCGTGCTGCGCGGGATCGAGGTCAGCAAGGACGACGGGACGCTGGCCGAGATCGTGAAGTGATGGGGATTCGGGATTCGGGATTTGGGATTGGTTAGATCACGACCGTCACGCTGATAAGGGCTCCGTCACGATCACTGCACATAAATCGCAACGACTCGAGGCTCGCCGGCGCGCTCGAAGGGTTCGAAGACGAGCGTGAATCCGGAATAGGCGCGAACCTCGCGCGCGCCGAACGGGCCGCGCTCCTCGGTTCGCTTCATCAACGTCTGCGACTGCACACTCGCGAGCGCGCTCGGTTCCGCGTCGCCGACGCGGATCTCGCGGCCGGGCGCCAGCACCAGCGCGGGCACCGACACCACCTCCTCCGCCTCGCTCGCCGGTTCGGCGGCGGCCGCGAACGAGCGCGCGACGCGCAGCTCGCGCACGAGCAGCGCTGCAGCTGCGACGACGAGCACGATTGCCGCCGCGACGACCGCGCGGTGCAGATAATCCAACAGGCGGCCGGCGCCAAAGCTGAGCCGTGTGTGAATCGCGTCCATGGTCTGGAGGCCGATGAATCTAGGCGGCGCCCCGCGGCTTGTCAAGCATCGCTCCTTGGTATGATCGATATCTTATGGAAACCGTGACGCTGACGATTGACGGCCGACCGGTGACCGTCGCGAAGGGCACGACGGTCCTGCAGGCGGCGATCGAAAGCGGCATCTCGATTCCCTACTACTGCTATCACCCGGGCATCGGCATCGACGGCTCGTGCCGCGTCTGCATCGTCAAGATCGAAAAGATGCCGAAGCTGCAGACGTCGTGCTCGACGGTCTGCGTCGAAGGGATGGTCGTCTCGACGCGAACGCCGGATGTCGAGGCGGCGCGCGCCGGCGTCTTCGAGTTCCTCCTCGTGAACCATCCGCTCGACTGCCCCGTGTGCGACAAGGGCGGCGAGTGCCCGCTGCAGGATTTCTCCTACACGTTCGGCCCCGAGCAGAGCCGGATGGATTTTCCGCGGCGCGTCTTCGACGGCGACGGCGTGAAGGCCGACGTCGACTTCGGGCCGACGCTGATGCTGAACCGCAACCGCTGCATCCTCTGCACGCGGTGCGTGCGCTTCATGCGCGAGGTGGACGGCGACGCGCAGATCAACATCATCGACCGCGGCTACGGCAGCGAGATCGCGACGTTCCAGGAAGAGGGCGTGCACTCGCTGCTGTCGGGCAACCTGATGGACGTCTGCCCCGTCGGCGCGATCACGACGCGCGACTACCGCTTCAAGTCGCGGCCGTGGGACAACCCGCAGGCGGTCGACACGATCTGCACGCAGTGCGCGCGGGGCTGCAGCGTCACGGCGTGGATCAAGGCGAAGCCCGAATGGGCGAAGGGCTCGCGGCTGATTCGCTTCACGCCGCGCTACAACCCCGACGTCAACGACTACTGGATGTGCGACATCGGCCGCTTCGAGTACCACTGGATCGAAGGCGACGACCGCGTCCGCACACCGCTCGTGAAGGACGCCGGCGTGCACCAGCCGGCCGCGTGGCGCGAGGCGACGACGAAGCTTGCGGAGCGGCTCGCGGCGGCCGGAAAGGCGAACCCCGACGGCGTCCGCTTCCTCGTCTCGGCGCACGCGTCGCACGAGGAACTGTTTCTCTTCAAGCGCCTCGCGCAGGAATTGATCGGCGACGCGGCGACGATCGCCGTCGGGTGGCGGTATCGCGAGAAGCCGCAGCCGCCCGACACCCGGTTCCGGGTGCCCGCCGTCGACGCGCCGAACGTGAACGGCGCGCGCATCTTCGGCCTCGCGCGCGGCGCAGTGGGAGACGACGTGCGCGACGCCGATCTGTCGGCGCTTCGCCAGGCGGTGGGCGCGGGCACGGTGACGGCGCTCTACGTGTTCGATCCGGGCCCCGAGGGCTCGCTCGGCGACGTCAAGTGGATTGTCGAGGCGCGCGCGCGCGGCGCGCTCGGCCTGCTGATCGTGCAGGGCGCGCTCTTGACCGACCTCGCGCGCGCCGCCGATTTCGTGCTGCCGGGCGCATCGTACGTCGAGAAGGAAGCGTCCTATACGAATCAGCAGGGCCGCCTGCAGGCGACCTCGCGCGCGATGGCGCCCCCCGGCGAGGCGATGGAGGACTGGCAGATCATCGTCAACGTCGCCATGGCGCTCGGCGTGCCGTTCGACTACGCGTCGGCCGCGCACGTGCGCGCCGACATCGCTGCCGCGATGCCGAACGTCCCCGCCCTCCAGGGGCTCACGATGCTCGCGTTCAGCCGGCCGATGGAAGCGCGGCACTGGCTCCAGGCGTCGAACCCGTCGGAGCGGTGGAAGTGGGATTTCATGTACCAGGATCTGCCGCCGGTAAAGGGCGAAGTCGATCCGACGGCCCTCCCGTTGCCGCCGGGGGCGATACCGTTGAGGGCGGTCAAATGAGCGCCGTCGGGTGGTCAGAATTCGTCGCGCATCAGCCAGCGAACAGCCTCCGTGTTCGTGCCCTCCGTGTTCGTGCCCTCCGTGTTCGTGCCCTCCGTGTTCGCGTCCTCTGTGTTCGCCTCTGTGTCCTCTGTTTTTTCCTCTGTGTCCTCGTCAGCGAGAGCACCTTCCTCACAGCGCAGTCGCAGCGCCCGAGAGCGAACGTCACGGTACTGGTCGCGGGTTCCGCTCACCCGGGAGAGTCTGCTCGAGTCGCCCTGAGAGTCGCGCTTCCCGACGGCCTCCACACGCAATCGAACAAGCCGCGCGACGAGACGTTGATTCCCACCGAGCTCACGATCGACGCGCCGCAGGGCGTCGCCGTGAAAGAGATCGTGTGGCCGCCGGCCACGGATCTGAAGCAGGCCGGCGCCGACAAACCGCTCGCCGTCTTCGAGCAGACGTTCGCGATCGGCGTCGAGCTCGCGCTCGCGCCCGGCGTGCCGGCCGGCGATCTCGTCGTCCCCGCGCGGCTGCGCTATCAGGCGTGCGACGCCAGCTTGTGCTATGCCCCGGCGACCGCCGACGTGAAGTGGACGATTCCGATCGTCGCCGCCGGCACGTCGATCGACAGCCGCGCCGATCCGATCTTCGCGACGATCAAGTTCGGCACCGGCGAAAAACCCGCCGCTGCCGCGCCGCCCGCCATCGCACGCCCCGGCGGCACGAAATCCGGGAACGACGCCGCGAAGCTCGACGCGTTCACCGTGCTCGGCACGACCGGCGGCTACCAGGGGACGTCGGACTTTCTGAAGTTCATCCGCGACGCGGAGAACGGCGTGAAGCAGCGCGGCCTCTTCGAAGGGCGCGGCCCGCTGATGATTCTCCTGATCGTGCTCGTCGGCGGCCTCGCGCTGAACCTGACGCCGTGCGTGCTGCCGATGATCCCGATCAACCTCGCGATCATCGGCGCCGGGGCGCAAAGGTCGTCGCGCGCGCGCGGCTTCCTGCTCGGCTCCGCCTATGGCGGCGCGATGGCGCTCGTCTACGGCGTCCTCGGGCTGATCGTGATCCTGACGGCCGGCACCTTCGGGACGATCAACTCGTCGCCGTGGTTCAACCTCGGCATCGCGATCCTCTTCGTCGTCCTCGGGCTCGCGATGTTCGACGTGCTGCTCATCGACTTCTCGAAGTACTCGAGCAACATCGGCACCGGCGCCGGCCGCGGCACCTTCGCGCTCGCGTTCACGATGGGCGCCGTCGCGGCGCTCCTCGCCGGCGCGTGCGTCGCGCCGGTCGTCATCCAGGTCGTGCTCTTCTCGAGCAACCTCTACGCGACCGGGACGAAGATCGCGCTCGCGCTGCCGTTCTGCCTCGGCCTCGGCATGGCGATTCCGTGGCCCGTCGCCGGCGCGGGGCTCGCCGCGCTGCCGCGCCCCGGCATGTGGATGGTGCGCGTGAAGCAGGCGTTCGGCGTCTTCATCCTCGCGACCGCCGCGTACTACGGCTACGAGGCGTACTCGATCTTCTCGAACCGCTGGGTGGATCCGTCGGCCGTCGCGTCGAGCGTGCAGGAGCAGGTGAAGGCGGGCTGGCACGCATCGCTGGCCGAGGGCCTTGCGGCCGCCGAGCGCGAGAACAAGCCGGTGCTGATCGACATGTGGGCCACGTGGTGCAAGAACTGCCTGACGATGGACAAGACGACGCTGGCGTCAGACGAGGTGCGGCAGGCGTTGAGCGGCTACGTGAAGATCAAGTACCAGGCGGAAGATCCGGATGCGGAGCCGGCGAGGAGCGTGCTGCAGCGGTTCTCGTCGCCCGGCCTGCCCGCTTACGCGATTCTGAAACCGAAGGGGGCCGGTACTGCGCTCCCGGCAGGCGTGGGGCAGAGATTCAATTAAGAATTGAGAATTCAGAATCAAGAATTCGTGATCACGGCCGTGACAGCGTGACGCGCATTCTAAGTTTCGAATTCTTAATTACATCAGGCCAGCCAACTCCGCGGGGAGAATCCGATCGCACTCCGGGCATGTCGCCACGCGGCCCTTGCGCGGGAGCGTCGACGTGAAGGCGACCTGCGATCGGGTCATCCCCACGATCCGCAGACCGTGGATCCGCTCGTCGCAGTACGGGCAGCGGACCGGCACTTCGAGCGTGTAGGTCGCGGTGCTGCGCCATTCGTCCATCGATTCCCCGAGCTCGGTCGGCGACAGCTCGTACACGTCGTCGTTGATCGCGATCGATTTGGATGCCATACAAGATCCCTCTGCGTCCTTTGCGGCCGTTGCTTCCTTTGCGGCCTTTGCCTCTACCGCAACGGAAGTGCCAGGAAAACGCACATTCCTGAACGGTAATCGAACCGACAGAAGCGATCATCATGACGTCGGCAACCGCGCAGCGCGGCGAAGTATCATGCACGCGCGCGCACGCGCACGCAGCGTGTCCCTGAACGGCGCACGCGCGATCACAATTCGCCCTGATGCCCTCGCCGCTGCAGCGTGATCTCGAACAGGAGCTCTCGGGCGAGGTCCGGTTCGACGCCGTCTCGCGCGCGCTCTACTCCACCGACGCCAGCGTCTACCAGATCATCCCGCTCGGCGTCGTCGTGCCGCGCAGCGAAGAGGACGTCGTGCGCACGGTGCGGATCGCGGGGCGGCACGGCGTGTCGATCACCGCGCGCGGCGGCGGCACGTCGCAGGCCGGCCAGGCCGTCGGCGCGGGCCTGCAGCTCGACACGTCGAAGTACCTCTATCGCGTGCTGTCGGTGGACGTCGCCGGACGAACCGCGTGGGTCGAGCCGGGCGTCGTGCTCGACGAGCTGAACGCGCAGCTGCGGCCCGACGGCCTTCGGTTCGCGCCCGACATCTCGACCGCGAGCCGCGCGACGATCGGCGGCATGATCTCGAACAACTCGAGCGGCGCTCGATCGGTCCTCTACGGGAAGACGATCGATCACGTCCTCGAGCTGAAGGTGGTGCTCGCCGACGGTTCCACCGCGCATCTGCGACCGCTCGACGCGGCGGGGCTCGACGAGGTGTGCGGCGGCGACACGCGCGAGGCGGCGTGCTGCAGGACCGTTCGCGAGACCGCGGCGCGCTGCCGCGGCGAGATCGATCGACGCTTCCCGAAAGTGCTGCGCCGCGTGGGCGGCTACAACCTCGACGAGTTCGTCGATCCGTCGAAGCCGTTCAACCTCGCCAAGATCATCGTCGGGTCGGAGGGGACGCTCGCGCTCGTCACGTCGGCGAAGGTGGCGCTCGTGCCGCTGCCGGCGGCGAAAGCGGTGCTCGCGATCGAGTTCGCCGAACTGCTCGACGCGCTCGGCGCGACGCCGCTCGTCCTGCGGCATCGGCCGTCGGCGGTCGAGGTGATGGACCGCTTCATCCTCGATCACGCCAGGGAGAGCGCGGCGCTCGACGCGCTGCGCCGCAGCATCCTCGTCACCGATCCGGGCGCGCTGCTCTGCGTCGAGATGTACGGCGACGCGGCCGACGCCCTCACGCCGCGGCTCGACGCGCTCGAGCGCGATCTCGCGGCCTCGGGGCTCCGCTGCCGGTGGCGGCGCTTCGTCGCGCCCGCCGATCAGGCGCGCGTGTGGAGCCTGCGCGAGTCGGCGCTCGGTCTGTCGATGGCGATGAAGGGCGACGCCAAGTCGCTGTCGTTCGTGGAAGACACAGCCGTCGCGCCCGAGAAGCTCCGGGGCTACATCGAGCGGTTCCTCGGCATCATCGCGCGCCACGGCACACGGGCGGGCGTCTACGCGCACGCGTCGGTCGGCTGCCTCCACGTCCGGCCGGTCGTGAACCTCAAGACGGCCGACGGCGTCGCGCGGTTCGAGGCGATCGCGCGCGACATCGCCGATCTCGTCCTCGAGTTCGGCGGCGCGCTGTCGGGCGAGCACGGCGACGGCATGGTCCGCGGTCCGTTCACGGAGAAGATGTTCGGCCCGGCGCTCTACGACGCGTTCCGCGCGGTGAAGCGCGCGTTCGATCCGGACGGCGTCCTCAACCCCGGCAAGATCATCGACACGCCCCCGCTCACGGCAAACCTGCGGTACGGCGCCGGCTATCAGACGCCGAATCCGCCCGCGCACTTCGATTACGAGGAATACGGCGGCTACGCGCGCGCCGTCGAGATGTGCAGCGGCCTCGGCGCGTGCCGCAAGAAGCTCGACGGGACGATGTGTCCCTCCTACATGGTGACGCGCGAGGAAAAACATTCGACGCGCGGCCGCGCGAACACCCTGCGTCTCGCGATGGCCGGCCGCCTGGGCGACGCGGGGCTCGGCGACGAGGGCGTCCGCGAAGTGCTCGATCTCTGCCTCGAGTGCCGCGCGTGCAAGGCGGAATGCCCCGTCGGCGTCGACGTCGCGCGATTCAAGAGCGAGTTCCTCGCCGACTACTGGCGCCGCACGGGCACGCCGCTGCGCGCGCGAGCGATGGGCGGCATCCACACGCTTTCCGCATGGGCGAGCCGCGTGGCGCCGCTTGCGAACGCCGCCGCGCGGAGCGGCATCGGGCGATGGCTGAACGAACGACTGCTCGGCATCGACAGGCGCCGCGTGCCGCCGGCCTTCGTGCGCGACACGCTCGAGCGGCGCTTCGCGCAAGCCGCAGTCCGCAGTCCGCAATCAACCCGCAATCCGCAATCCGCAATCCTCTTCGCCGACACCTTCACCAACTTCAACCACCCGGAGATCGGCGTCGCCGCGGCGGACGTGCTCGCGAGCGCCGGGATCGACGTTCGTCTCGCGCCGCACGGCTGCTGCGGCCGGCCGATGATCTCGCAGGGTCTGCTGGACGATGCGCGGCGGGCGGCGCTCGCGATCGCGAACGCGCTGCACGACGCCGCCGCGCGCGGCGAGCGGATCGTCTTTCTCGAGCCGAGCTGTTTGTCGGCGGTGCGCGAAGACGCGCCGGCGCTCCTGCGCGGCGACGCGCAGCGCAAGGCGCGCGTGGTCGCAGGCGCGTGCGTGCTGTTCGAGGAATACCTGGAGCAGGAATGCGCGGCGGGCCGTGCGCGCCTGGATCTCGCCGCGGGCCCGGCGACCGTGCTCCTTCATGCGCACTGCCATCAGAAGTCGATGGGCCTCGCGCCGCCGGCGCGCGCGCTGCTCGCGCGCATCCCGCAGGCGACCGTCGTCGATCTCGACGCCGGCTGCTGCGGCATGGCCGGGTCGTTTGGTTATGCGACCGAGCACTACGACGTGTCGCAACAGATCGGCGAGCGGAAGCTGCTGCCGGCCGCGCGCGCGCTCGGCGCCGACGGCGTTCTGGTCGCGCCCGGCACGTCGTGCCGGGAACAGGTGAAGCATTTCACAGGCGTCCGCGCGCTCCACCCCGCCGAACTCCTCCGCACGCTCATCCGGGCATGAGGTGGTGCCGTTGTTGCTAACGCTAGGTCGAAGTGGGCCTTAGAGTTGGATCAGCTTGGTGTAAATGCTGCCATAAAGGCAGCGGGCGTCCAAAAACCTGCGCAAGAAGTGCACAAACTGTGGTCTTCGCGTACGCAGCCGCCCGAGAGGTGCGATGCGTGTACGGCTGACCCGTAAGCTCGCCGAATGCATCGACGGTGTCGACCTTTCCCGCAGTCGAACTGGCGATATCCTCGAACTGTCCCCTCGAGAGGCCCGGCTTCTTCTTTCCGAGCAATGGGCAGTGGCGGTCAACGGCTCATCCGAGACGCGCCGCGCTACAGTCGCCGTCGCGCGAGCCGTCGCCGCGGACTCAGCCACGCGGCGCACGACCGAGCAGCTGCAGCGCGTACGCGAGCAGATGGAGCGACACCACTTCGAGGAACAGGAAGCGCGCCGGATGGAAGATCGCATCCGCGACGAGCTGCACGACGCCCGCGCCCGAATCATTGCCGCGCATCCCGGCAATAAGCCGCCGCCGGGCGAGCGGCGCGGTCAGGCGTCCGCCCGCGATCATTTCTGATTTTCAGCTGGCATCAATTCTGCTAAGGCCGGGCTCGGAATGCGCAAGGCGGCGCGCGCCCGTCGCGTCCCCGCGCGGCGGAAGGCCCGCCGCAAAACGCCCTCGCGCGAGATGGTGCCGCTGATTCTGCGCATGCCGCCCGCCTCGATCGCCCGCCTCAAAGCCGTGGCCGCCGTTCGCAAGCTGCCGCCGGGACGCGTGCTCGCCGTCGCCCTGCGGCTGTACGAGCGGCATCTTCAGGGCGTACTCCACCAAGACGACGAACGCTGATCCCCGATTCGCGTCCGCAGGTTGCCGATATATCGGGCGCGTAGTCTAATGCGTGCCGCGCCATGCCTTCGCGCCGCCTTCGACCCACCGACATCGTGCTGGGCCTGCTGTGCCTGATGTATCTGATCACCTACGTCGATCGCGTCAACATCGCGACGGCGGCCGACTCGATCAGGCGCGAGCTGCGGTTGTCGAACACGCAGCTGGGATTTCTGCAGTCGGCGTTCGGCTACCCGTATCTTCTCTGCCAGATCTTCGGCGGGTGGATCGGCGATCGGTTCGGCCCGCGGCGGACGCTGTTTCTCTGCGGCCTCGTCTGGGCGGCCGCGACGATCCTGACGGGGCTCGCGGGCGGCCTGGCGACGCTGTTCCTCTGCCGCCTCCTCGTCGGCGTGGGCGAGGGCGCGACGTTCCCGGTGGCGACGCGCGCCATGCAGAACTGGACGGCGGTCGGGCGCCGCGGCTTCGCGCAGGGGTTGACGCACGCGTTCGCGCGCCTCGGCAACGCGCTGACGCCGCCGATCGTCGCATGGCTGATCGCGGTCGTCGCGTGGCGCGGCTCGTTCGTCGCGCTCGGCTGCGTCTCGCTCGTGTGGGTGGCCGTCTGGTTCTGGTACTTCCGCGACAACCCCGGCGATCACGCGAGCGTCTCGCGCGCCGAGCTCGATGCGCTGCCCAACCGCGGCGTGCCCGAGCGCCGCGAGCGGCCGCGCGTGCCGTGGCCGGCGCTGACGCGGCGCATCGCGCCCGTCACGATCGTGTACTTCTGCTACGGCTGGACGCTCTGGCTGTATCTCACGTGGCTGCCGTCGTACTTCCTCCACGAGTACCAGTACGACCTGCGCAAGTCGGCGCTCTTCACCTCGGCGGTCTTCTTCGCCGGCGTCGTCGGCGATTATCTCGGCGGGGTCGTGAGCGACGGGATCCTGCACCGCACCGGCGATCTCCTGCGCGCGCGGCGCAACGTCGTGATGGCCGGCTTCCTCGCGTCGTTCGTCTGCATGCTGCCGGTGTTCCTCACGCACAATCTCGTGCTGATCATCCTCTCGCTCGGCGGGGCGTTCTTCTTCGCCGAGATCGTGATCGGGCCGATGTGGTCGATTCCGATGGACATCGCCGGCAAGTTCTCGGGAACGGCGGCCGGGATGATGAACACGGGGTCGGCGCTCGCCGCGATTCTCTCGCCGATCGCGTTCGGCTACATCATCGACGCGACGGGGAACTGGCAGCTGCCGTTCGCCGGCTCGCTCGGCTTCCTGCTGCTCGGCGCGCTGCTCGCCCCGACGATGCACCCGGAGCGGCCCTTCGAAGAAGTCGTAGCGGCCGGAGTGCGTTAGTCTCTACTGCGCAGCCGTGCCGCGGCCGCGCTGCGGCGCCGGCAGCGCCTTGCGCGGCAGCTTCTCGTCGCGCATCGCCGCGTCGTAGGCGAACACGGCGACGACCGCCGCCTGCTGCACCATGTCCTCTCGCTGCACGCGATCGAACGTGTCCATGTTCGAGTGGTGCGTGCGCGCGTTGTACTCGAGGCGATCCACGAGGAGCTGGAACGCCGGCAGGCCGACGTTGTCGAACGAGACGTGATCGGTGGCGGCCACCGACCGCGGACCGAGAATCGTGACGCCCAGATCGCGCAGCGGCGCCATCCACTGCTCGAAGATCGGACGCGCCGCCAGGTTGCCCTGCAGCCAGATGCCGCGCACGCGGCCGGTGCCGTTGTCCGAGTTGAAGTAGGCCGCGAGCTTCGCGTGCTCCGGCTTCAGCGCCATCGTCTCGGGATCGGCGAAGTGATCGCGGACGTACGCGCGCGAGCCGAGCAGCCCCTGCTCTTCGCCGCCCCACAGCGCGATCCTAATCGTGCGCCGCGGCTGCGCGCCGACGGCCTTCAGGATGCGCATCGCCTCCATCATCGCGGCGCTCCCCGTCGCGTTGTCGGTCGCCCCCGTCGCGTACGGGTGCGAATCGAAGTGCGCCCCGAGCATGACCACTTCGGACGCGAGATCGCCGCCTGCAATCTCCGCGATCGTGTTGAACCCGTTCGGCGAGCTCTCGTCGTAGAACTTCGTCTCGACGTCGAGTTCCACTTTCACCGGCAGCCCCTTGTCGAGCACGCGAACCATGCGGTTGTAGTGCTCGACGGCGAGCGTGATTTCCGGCGGGTTGCGCCCGGCGTTCGCGTCGCGCGGGCCGCTGCCGGTCGGGAAGATCGTTCCGCCGTCGGGATGCTGCTGCTGCCAGGAGAGATCGCTGCCGCCGGCGGCCATGTCGCCGTCGGCGCCGCGATCGAAAACGGCGACGACGCCTTCCGAGGAGTAGAAGTCGGCGACGCGCTGCCGGAACGCGGCGGCATCGTTTCCCCCGCGGCCCCCGCGGCCGCCGCCGGCCGGCGGTTCGGGCACCGGCGTCGTTTCGGCTTCGGCCGTCGCCTTGTCGTCCATCCGCAGGATGATGGGGCCCTCGAGCATCCGGACGCGCCGCGCCGGCTGCGCGAGGACGATCTTGCCGGCGAGCTTGCCGCGGTAGGCCGCGAAGTCCGCGTCGCTGGCGATGCGCACGCGCACGACTTCCGCCGTCACCGGTCCCTTCGTCCCCGACGACCATTCGTGCGGGAACCCGATGATCGGCTGGACCTGCGGCTCGACCAGATGCGCGGTGAAGCGGACGAGCGACCATCCCCTGCCGAACGGCCATCGCTCCTGGTGCACGTTGGCGAGACCCCACTCGCGGAATCGCTTCATCGCCCACTCGCTCGCCTGCTGGATCGCCGGCGATCCGGTGAGCCGCGGACCGTAGACATCGCTCAGCCACGAGACGTGGTCCATCACCTGCGAGCGCGACAACCCTTCGTCGCGGATGCGCCCGATCATCTGGAGGTCGAGCTTCTCGCTCTGCGCCCCGATTGGCAGCGCGCAGGCGGCGAGCGCGGCGACGAGAACGACCCGCTTCATACGATCTCCTCTGTGACTGCCGACTGCGACTGCCGACTGCGACTGCCGACAGCCGACTGGGACTGCCGACTGCCGACTGATTCGGGCGACTGATTCGAGCGTCAGCGCCCCGTCCAGCGTGGCTTGCGCTTGGCGAGGAACGCGGCCACGCCTTCGCGAAAGTCTTCGCTCGTGTAGCACCGCTCCACGAGGTCGGCGTCCTCGCCGGGCGGAAGCCGCCGCCTCGCGAGGACGCGCCGGATCATTTCCTTTGTCGCGCGCACGGTCAACGGCGCGTTCGCCGCAATCTCGTTCGCGAGGCGCGCGACGGCCTCGCCGATCCCGTCCGCCGCGACGATGCGGTTGACGAGGCCGAGAGCGTGGGCCTCGGCGGCGTCGAGGAAGCGGCCCGTGAACAGCAGATCCTTGACCGCCGCCGGCCCGACGAGATCGACGAGGCGGCTGTAGGTCGCGCCCGACAGGCAGTTGCCGAGCGTGCGCGCGATCGGGATGCCGAAGGTCGCGGCCGGCGTCGCCACGCGCAGATCGCACACGAGCGCGATCGCGCAGCCGCCGCCGGCGGCGACGCCTTCGACCTGGGCGATCGTCGGCTTCGTGACGCGCTCGATGCGGTCGAGCACGGCGTCGAGCCGCTCTTCGTATCTCAGGCCGTCCTGCCGATCGGTGAACGTCTGGAACTGCGAGATGTCGGTCCCGGCGACGAACGCCTTCCCGCCGGCGCCGCGCAGCACGAGCACCCGCAGCGCATCGTCGCGATCCACGCGCTCGCACGCGTCGACGAGCGCGTCGTACATCTCCCACGTCATCGCGTTGCGCGCGTCGGGGCGATTGAAGGTGAGCGTCGCGATCGGTCCGGCGGCCTCAAAGACAGTGTGCATTAGAATTCGCGTGAGACATGGCTGCGCGCCGCGCGCTCGACGGTCTTCGCGTGCTCGACGTCACGCAGGTGATGGCCGGCCCGTACTGCGCGATGGTGCTCGCCGATCTCGGCGCCGACGTGATCAAGATCGAACCGCCCGCCGGCGATTCGACGCGTGTGATGCCGGGCGCCGTCGGCCTCGACAGCCCCAGCTTCAACGCCGTCAACCGCGGCAAGCGCGGCCTCGTCCTGAATCTCAAGAGCGCCGAGGGACGCGGCGTCTTCCTGCGGCTCGCCCGCTCGACAGACATCGTAATCGAGAACTATCGGCCCGGCGTCATGGCGGCGCTCGGCCTCGGCTACGAGACGCTGGCGGCGGAGAACCCGCGGCTGATTTACGCGTCGATCTCCGGCTACGGGCAGACGGGGCCGCAGCGCGGCAAGGGCGGCTTCGATCTCGTGGCGCAGGGCGTGTCGGGCATCATGTCGGTGACCGGCGAGCCGGGCGGCGCGCCGGCGAAGGCCGGCGTGCCCCTGACCGATCTCGGCGCGGGGCTTTTCGCGCTGGTCGGCATCCTCGCGGCCGTCGAGCACCGGCATCGCACCGGCCTCGGCCAGCAGATCGATGCATCGCTCGTCGACGCCGGCGTCGCGCTGTCGGTGTGGGAGGCGACGGAGTACTTCGCCGGCGCCGGCGTGCCGACCGCGCTCGGGTCGGCGCACCGCATGAACGCGCCGTATCAGGCGATCCGCTGCGCCGACGGCTTCATCACGCTCGGCGCGGCCAACGATCGGCTGTTCCGCCGGCTGTGCGATCTCGTCGGCCATCCGGAATGGCTCGAGCGCGCCGAGTTCGCGACCAACGCGGCGCGCGTCGCGAACCGCGCGCGGCTCGCGGCGGAGATCGAGACGATCACGAGCCGGCAGCCGTGCGGCCACTGGCTCGCGCTGCTCGACGCCCACGATATCCCGTGCGGGCCGATCAACGACTACGCGCACGTGTTCGCCGACCCGCAGGTGCGCGCGCGCGAGATGGTCGTCGAGACGGAGCATCCGTCGCTCGGCCGCCTGCGCACGCTCGGCTCGCCGATCAAGATGAGCGAGACGCCGCCCGACGTGGGCCGACGCGCGCCGCTGCTCGGCGAGCATACCGATCAAGTGCTGCGCGAAGCCGGCTACGACGTCGCCGAGATCGCCGAGTTGCGCCGCGCCGGCGCCGTCGGGTGACGGCGCCGTAATTAGGAATTAGAAGAATTAAGAATTCAGAATTCGTGTCTCGATGTCGCAGGCGTGATCACGAATTCTTAATTCGTAATTCCTAATTCTGAATTTCGCGTCGCCGCAGCGGTCCGCGGGCGTTCTCGAAGGCATGCGCGATCTGCAAGAGCCCCCAATCGTCGCGGTGCCGCGCGACGATCTGGAGTCCCACCGGCAGCCCGTCCTCCGTGAAGCCGCACGGCACCGAAATCGCCGGATTGCCGACGACCGAGATGAAATAGCACGACTGCATCCAGTCGATGTAGGTCGCCATCGCGACGCCTTCGATTTCCGTCGGATACGGCTCGTCGACGCTGAACGGCGGCACCTGCACGGTCGGCAGCACGAAGAACTCGTACGACTCCATGAACCGCCGCATGCGGTGGAAGAGCGCGGTGCGCGTCGTGAACGCCCACGCGATCTCGGCCGGCGCAAGCCGCTCGCCCCGATCGATCTCCCAGAGGATCGTCTCCTTCACCTCGCCGCGGCGTCCGGCGATCCGCGGCGCCACGCCGGTGAGAAACGCCAGCGCGCGCAGCGTCTTGAAGACCTGATCGAAGTCCGTGAAGTCGGGCTCCGCCTCGTCGACGCGGCACCCGATCACCTCGAAGACGAGCCGCTGCCGATCGACCACGGCGCGCACGCGCCGATCGACCGGCGCGCCGCCGAGCGCCGTCCACCACGCGACGCGGACGCCGCGGAAGTCGCGCGCGAGCGGCGCGGCGAAGCACGCGCCCGGTTCGGCGAGCGCGATCGGCGACCGCGGATCCGGCCCCGCGATCGCGCTGAGCATCAGCGCGAGGTCGGCGGCGGAGCGCGCCATCGGTCCGTCGACGCTCAGCGTGGACCAGAGGTCGGCGGCGGGCCACGTCGGCACGCGCCCCGGCGACGGCCGCAGGCCGACGACGCCGCAGAAGCTCGCCGGGTTGCGCAGCGATCCGCCCATGTCGCTGCCGTCGGCGATCGGCAGCATGCCGGCGGCGAGCGCCGCGGCGGCGCCGCCGCTGCTCCCGCCGCACGTCTTGGTCTCGTCGTACGGGTTCAGTGTCGCGCCGAACACCGGATTGAACGTTTGCGAGCCGGCGCCGAACTCCGGCGTGTTGGTCTTGCCGACCGCGATGGCGCCGGCGGCGCGAAGCCGCTCGACGATGAGCGCGTCCTCGTCGGGAACGAACGCGCTGAAAACCGGCGACCCGAACGTGGTGCGCATGCCGCGCGTCGGCTGCAGATCCTTGTGCGCGACCGGCAGCCCGTGCAGCGGCCCGGCGGCGGCGCGGCGCGCGAACGCTTCGTCCGCCTGGCCGGCGCGATCCATCGCGCGGTCGGCGTCGAGCGTGACGATCGCGTTGAGCCGCGGGTTGCGCTCGGCGATGCGATCGAGGTGCGCTGCCATCACCTCGCGCGCGGACACCTCTTTCGCGCGCAGCCGGCGCGCGATCTCGACGGCCGTGAGCTCGCAGAGGCTCATCGGCCGGAGGCCGCGGGCACATCCTGCGTCGCGTGCGCGAGGAAGTCGAGGGCCGCCGTGATGCCGCCGCGTGTGAACGGCACGTCGGCGGCGGCGAGCGCCATCTCGACGCCGCCGAGCGTGCCCGCGAGCATCAGATCGTTGAAGTCGCCGAGATGGCCGATGCGAAACACTTTGCCTTTGAGCCGCCCGAGGCCGGTGCCGAGCGACATGTCGAAGCGCTCGAGCGCGATCTTCCGGAACGCGTCGGCGTCGTGGCCCGCCGGCATGACGACGGCCGTGAGCGAGCTGCTGTACTCGCGCGGCTCGGCGCAGAGAATCTCGAGGCCCCACGCGCGAACGGCGCGCCGCGTCGCTTCCGCGAATCGATCGTGCCGCGCGAACACGTTCGGGAGCCCCTGCTCGTCGAGCATGCGCAGCGCCTCGCGCAGGCCGTAGAGCAGGTTCGTCGCGGGCGTGTACGGGAAGAAGCCCGCCGTGTTGTCGCGCAGCATCGGCTGCCAGTCCCAGTACGCGCGCGGCAGCCGCGCGCGCGGCGCCGCGGCGAGCGCCTTCGCGCTGACGGCGTTGAAGCCGAGGCCGGGCGGCAGCATCAGGCCTTTCTGCGATCCCGCGACGGTCACGTCCACGCGCCACTCGTCGTGGCGGTAGTCGATCGATCCGAGCGACGAGATCGTGTCGACCAGAAGCAGCGCCGGGTGCGTCGCCTCGTCCATCGCGTCGCGAATCGCGCGAATGCGGCTCGTGACGCCCGTGGACGTCTCGTTGTGGACGACGGCGACGGCCTTGATGCGGTGGCTGGCATCGTCGGCCAGCTTGTCGCGGATGGCCGCCGGATCGACGCCGCGGCGCCAGTCGCCGGGCACGAAATCGACGTCGAGGCCGAGGCGCACCGCCATGTCGCGCCAGAGCGTCGCGAAATGACCCGTTTCCACCATCAGCACGCGGTCGCCAGGCGACAGCGTGTTGACGAGCGACGCTTCCCACGCGCCGGTGCCCGACGATGGATAGATGACGACGTCGGCCGTCGTCTTGAACACGCGCTTGAGGCCGTCGATCACGTCGCGGCCGAGCGCGGCGAATTCCGGGCCGCGATGATCGATGGTCGGCTGCGCGATCGCGCGGAGCACGCGATCGGGGACGTTGGTCGGCCCGGGGATCTGCAGGAAGTGGCGGCCGCTCTTCACAACGTGACAGTAAATCACGAAAAGACCCCCGAATCAGTCGGCAGTCGGCAGACTGACTCAGGGTATAGGATTGGCGCGTGGGCGTGATTGCCGGACGATCGCGCGTCGCGACGCGCTACGGCATCGTCGCCGCGAGCCAGCCGCTGGCGGCGCGGGCGGGCGTGCAGATGCTCGAGCGCGGCGGCAGCGCCGTGGACGCCGCGATTGCGGCAAACGCCGTCCTCGGCGTCGTCGAGCCGCAATCGAACGGGATCGGCGGCGACCTGTTCGCAATCGTCTACGACGCGCGAAGCCGCGCGCTCCACGGGCTCAATGCGTCCGGCTGGACGCCGCGCGGCCTGTCGGCGGAGGCGCTGACGTCGCGCGGCGTGACGGCGATGCCGTCGAGCGGCATCCATACGGTCACCGTGCCGGGCGCGGTCGCAGGCTGGGATGCGCTGCGGACACGGCTCGGCCGCCTGCCGCTGGCCGATCTCCTCGCGCCGGCGATCACGTACGCCGCCGAGGGGTTTCCTGTCTCCGACGTGATTGCCGCGCACTGGGGATCGCTGGCCGGGAGATTGGCGGCGGAACCCGACGCCGCGCGCACGTACCTGCCGGGCGGCCGGCCTCCGCGGGCCGGCGAAGTCTTCCGCAATCAGGATCTCGCGGCGTCGCTGTCGGCGATTGCGAAAGGCGGCGCGGCCGCGATGTACGAAGGTCCGCTCGCGGAGGCGATCGTCGCGGCGTCGCGCGCGCGCGGCGGCGCGATGACGAAAGACGATCTCCGCGAGTTCGCGCCCGAGTGGGTGGCGCCGATCTCGACCACCTATCGCGGCTGGACGGTGCACGAGCTGCCGCCGAACACGCAGGGCCTCGCGGCGCTCCTGATGCTCGATCTGATGGAGCAGTTTCCGCTCGCCCAATTCGGGTTTCAGACCGCGCGAACGCTTCACGTGATGATCGAAGCGAAGAAGCTCGCCTACGCGGACATGCTGCGCCACGTCGGCGATCCTCGATTCGGCACTGCGCCAATTGGCGCGCTCCTCGGCAAGGCCGCGGCGAAGGCGCGCGCGATGCGGATCGATCCGCGGCGCGCCGCCGCAGACGTTCAGCCCTCGTCGCTCGCGGGGCTGACGACGTCGGTCGGCGCCGATACGGTGTACCTGTGCGCGATCGACAAGGACGGCAATATCGCGTCGCTGATTCAGAGCATCTACGAAGGGTTCGGCGCCGCGATCGTGCCGCCCGGCACCGGCTTCGCGCTCCACAATCGCGGCGCGCTGTTCACGCTCGACGCCGATCACCCGAACGTCCTGGCACCACGCAAGCGGCCGCTCCACACGATCATTCCAGCGTTCATGCAGAACGACGACGTGCGGATCGGCTTCGGGATCATGGGCGGCTTCAATCAGGCGCAGGCGCACGCGCAGTTCGTGTCGAACGTCGTCGACTTCGGGTTGGACATCCAGCAGGCGCTCGAGGCCGGGCGCTTCACGAAGCCGACTTTCGCCGGCACCGACGTGTACGTCGAAGCGCTCGTGCCGGAGCCGGTGCGCGCGAAATTGTCGGCGCTCGGGCACGACGTCGTCACCGTGCCGCCGCGGACCGGAACGTTCGGCCACGGCCAGGCGGTGATGGACGACGGCCGCGGCGTCCACTTCGGCGCGTCCGAGCCGCGGCACGACGGCGCCGCGATCCCCGAGGCGCCGCCGCTGCCTTGATCGCGCAGAAACCTCAGCAATCCCGCGATCGGTGCCTGCCACGTGCCAGGCACGTGGCAGGCACCGTTGCCCCTGCCATCCTATGGGCGGGCGCTCCCGTCTAATCGCCAGATGGGCAGCATCGGCCTGGACGTCAAGTACGCGATCCGCTCCCTCCTCTCGTCCCCGAAATTCGCAGCGGTCGTCGTCGGCACGCTCGCGCTCGGGATCGGCGCGAATACCGCCGTGTTCGGCGTGCTGTACGCGGCGGTCCTGAAGCCGCTGCCGTACGAGGAGCCCGAGCGGCTCGTGCGCGTCTATCACAGCGCCGGCGAGGACGACAGCTACCTGCCCGGACCGGCGGCCATCGCGTACCGCGATCGCAGCCGCACGCTCGAGTTCGCGCCCGTCTACACCTACAGCCTCCTCGGCGCCGACCTGACCGATCGCGCCGAGCCCGAGCGCGTGCGCACGCTGTCGGTCGGCGCCGACTACTTCGGCGTGCTGCGCGTGCACCCGATCCTGGGCCGCGCGTTCGATCGCGCCGACGAACGGCCCGACGCGCGCGTGGCCGTCGTCAGCGCGCGCATCTGGCGCGCGTATCTCGGCGGCCGCGGCGACGCGATCGGACATCCGCTCTCGCTCAACGGCATCCCGCACCGGGTCGTCGCCGTGCTGCCCGACGGCTTCGAGGATCCGCTGGAGTCGTCGGTGGACGTGTGGACGCCGCTCAACCTGCATTCGGGCGGCCCGAACTCGTGGGACAACTACTATCTCAGCGCGATCGCGCGCCTGCGCCCGGGCGCGACGCTCGACGACGCGCGAGCGGAGCTCGCGGCGCTGGCCGACGCGCTGCGCATCGAGATCGGCGGGAAGGCGCGCTTCACCGCGCACGTGGCGCCGCTGCAGATCGACACCATCGGCACCGCGCGGCCGATGCTGTGGATCCTGCTCGGCGCCGTCGGCCTGCTGCTCGTGATCGCGTGCGTGAACGTGGCGAGCCTCCTCCTTGCGCGCGGCGCGGCGCGGCAGACCGAGCTCGCCGTGCGCGCGGCGCTCGGCTGCTCGAACGCGCGGCTCGTGCGGCAGCTGCTCGTCGAGAGCCTGCTGCTCTCGCTCGCCGGCGCGGCGGCCGGGCTCCTGCTCGCGCGCGCGGTGACGGGCGTGCTGGTCGCGGCGGCGCCGCCGGCCGTGGCGCGCACGGGCGGCGCGCTCGAGCACGCCGTGCTGATCTTCAGCGCGCTCGTCGCGGTCGTCGCCGGCATCGCGTCCGGGACGGCGCCCGCGCTGCAGGCGACGCGAACCGATCTCGACGCGGCGCTCCGCGAATCGAGCCGCAGCGGCGCAGGACGCCGTCAGACGCGCGTGCGCCACTGGCTCGTCGTCTGCCAGGTCGCGCTCGCCCTCGTGCTCCTCGTCGGCGCGGGCCTGCTGCTTCGCAGCTTCGACCGGCTGCGGTCGGTCGCGCTCGGCGTCCGCTCGTCGAACGTCGTCGTCTTCGAGGTGCACCTGCCGACGGGACGCTACGAGGATCCGGAGCGGCGCGCGCGATTTCATCGCGACTTCCTCGCGCGGCTCAACGCGCTCGCGGGCGTGCGCGCGGCGGGCGCGATCTCGCGGCTGCCGGCGACGGGCAGCTATCACAGCTGGGGCGCGCGGCGCGGCGACGCGCCGCCCGACACGCGCTTCACGCCGGCGCAGCAGCGCGTGATCGAAGGACCGTACTTCGAGGCGCTCGGCATCCCCGTGCTGCGCGGACGGACGTTCGACGCGCGGGACGACGTCCGCGCGCCGCGGCGCGTGGTGATCAGCCAGGCGCTGGCGCGGCAGCTGTATCCGGCCGAGGATCCGATCGGGAAGACGCTGCGCGTCGCCGGCGGCGAACCCGAGATCATCGGCGTCGTCGGCGACGTCGCGCTCGGGCCGCGGCTGCCGGTGCGCGGCTACGTCTATCACTCGCACTCGCAGTTCGCGGCCGATCGCAACTGGGATCTCACGAACGCTGTCGCGATCGATCGATCGCGGGCGGCCGACGTGCCGGCGCTGCTGGCAAGCATCCGCGGCGAGCTGTCGCGCATCGATCCGGCGCTCGTGTTGTATCAGCCGCAGATGCTCGACGAGGTGATTGGCGGCGGGGTGGCGCAGGACCGCTTCGCGCTGATGCTCGTCGCCGTGTTCGCGCTGCTCGCCGTCGCGCTCGCCGCCATCGGGATCTACAGCGTGCTGAGCTACGCGGTGAGCCGGCGGCGCCGCGAGATCGGCATTCGAATGGCGCTCGGCGCGACGGCCGGCGCGCTGCGCTCGATGATCGTCAGGGACGGCGCGCGGCTGGCCGCCCTCGGCGTCGCGATCGGATCGGTGGCGGCGTTCGGCGCGGCGCGGCTGCTGCGGTCGATGCTGTTCGAGGTGAGCACGAGCGAGCCGCAGACGTTCGCGGCGGCGGCGTGCGTCCTGGTGTGCGTCGCCGTGCTGGCGAGCGCGCTGCCGGCCATCGCCGCGACCCGAACCGAGCCGCTCGACGCGGTCCGCGAATAATCTCGCCTGCGCGGCGATCGCTCAGCGCGTTCGAAGCGTGAGCGGCGCGAGATCGAGGCTGTCCACCTCGGCGCGCCACGTCTCGCCGGCGCGAACCGGAACGGAGTTGGTGAGCGTTCCCGAGCTAATCAGCTCGCCGGCAGCGAGCGGATCCGCATCGGTCTGCCGGCCGATGGCCGCGGCGAGCTCCGCCAGGCACAACGCGGGGCTGCGCAGCGAATTCTTCCCCGATCCTTCTTCGACGACCTCGCCGTTCTTCGACAGCTTCAGCTTGAACGCCGGGAGCTCGTCGACGAGCGCCGGAATCGCCGCGTCGTCGATCCGCCGCGGCTCGCCGACGACGAGCGCGGCGTGCAGGCCGTAGGCGGCGACGAAGTCCGCCGGCTGAAACTTCGACTCGGGGTACACGGCGTCGATGATCTCGAAGCCGAGCGCGACCCACTCGACGGCGGCGAGCGCCGCAGCCGCGCCGCCGGCGACGTCGCCGAGCGGCGCGCGCAGCTTGAACACGATCTCCGGCTCGATCTTCGGCGCGTACATGCGCGAGAGGTCGAGCGCCGCCTCGCCGTTCGCCGCGTAGCGCACCGTGTCGTCGTACATGTGCGCCCAGACGAGCGTGTCGAGCTTCAGCGCGCGCCACATCGCCTTGTTCGCGTAGCCGACCTTGCGGCCGACCGTCGCGCGTCCGCTCGCGCGGCGCATGCGCACCAGCTCGCGCTCGACGGCGTACGCGGCGGCGACGTCGAACGACGCGTCGCCCGACGACGGCGCAGGCATCTCGCGGCGATCGCGGTACGCCGCCGCGATCGCCTCGGCAATCGAACGGGGATCCAACCTACTTGGCAGCCGCGGGCACGCCGATCGCCGCCCCCTGCGGCGCGCGCGCCGCGCGCATCGGCTTGATGACGAGCAGCGCCGACGCGGCGACCGCGATGTTCGTGACCGCGGCGACGACGAACACCGCGTGCCATCCGCCGGTCGTCGTCTGCAGCCAGCTCGCCGCCGGCACGAGGAACGACGCCGCGCCCTTCGCCGTGTAGAGCAGGCCCGCGTTCGTCGTCGCGTACTTCGGCCCGTAGACGTCGGTGCACAACGCGGGGAACAGGCTGTAGATTTCGCCCCACGTGAAGTAGACGAGCCCCGCCGTGCCGATGAACGCCCACGGCGTGTTGCCGATCGTGCCGAGCGCCCAGTACGCCGCGGCGCCGCAGGTGAACACGATCGCCATGGTGTTCTCGCGGCCGATGTGATCGGACACCCACCCGAACGTCGGGCGCGCGAGCCCGTTCAGGATGTTGTCGACGATGCCCGCCATCACGAGGACCGTCGACGAGATGAAGAGGAAGTTCACCGGCAGGCCGGCGATCTTGTAGTCGCGCGCGATGGGCGCGACCTGCGCCGTGACGACGAGGCCGCTCGCGGCGACGAGGACGAACATCACGTACAGGACCCAGAACAGCGGCGAACGCAGCATCTCCGTCGGCCGGAAATCGCGCGCGGCCTGCGCGAGCTTGCGCGTCGGCGGCGGCGCCTCGCCCGGCCGCGGCGCCTTCAGCAGCTGCGACAGCACCAGGATGACGAGCCCCTGGCCGAGGCCGAACCACAGGAACGCGCGATCGTAGCCGTAGTTCTTGATCACCGTGATGATCGGGACGACCGTCGCCGCCGCGCCCGCGCCGAAGCCGGCCGCCGTCAGGCCCGCCGCGAAGCCGCGGCGATCGGCGAACCACTTGAGCGCGTTGCCGACGCACGTGCCGTACACCGCGCCGGCGCCGACGCCCGACAGGGTCGCCGCGAGATACAGCATCGGCAGCGTCGACGCGTACGAATTGAGCGTCCACGCAATCGCGACCACGACGCCGCCGAACATCACGACGATGCGCGGGCCGAACCGATCGACGAACCAGCCTTCGATCGGCACGAGCCACGTCTCGGTCGCGACGAAGATCGTGAACGCGACCTGGATGCTCGTGCGCCCCCAGTGGAACCTCGCGTCGATCGGATCCACGAAATACGTCCAGCCGTACTGCAGGTTCGCGATCATCACCATGCAGACGACGCCGGCCACGAGCTGGACCCAGCGGTTCACGCGTGTCGCGGCCGTCTGTTCGCTCGCCCTGTTCGCCATGTTCTTCCTTTGTGTCCTTTGTCGACCTTTGTGTCCTTGGCTCCGCGCGGCGCGCTAATGTCCGGAGCGCCGCCGTTCGTCCAGCAGTTTGACGCATGCGTAAACGGCGCGCGTCGCCGGCATCGCCACGCCGAGCCGTTCCCCGAGCTCCACCGTCGCTCCCACGATCGGCTCGAGCTCGAGCGGACGCCCGGCTTCGAGATCCTGCAGCATCGACGTCTTGTGCGCACCAACTTTTTCGGCGCCCGCCATCCGCTGGTCGATGGAAATCGGCAGCTCGATGCCCAGCTTCGCCGCGACGGCCTCGGTTTCCGCCATGATCTGGCGGATGACGGCCGCCGTCTCAGCATGGCGCACGAGCTCCTCCAGTGTCCCGCCGGTCAGCGCGCTGATCGGGTTGAAGGCGACGTTGCCGAGCAGCTTCACCCAGATCTCGTGGCGGAACCGCGTCGTCACCGGCGCGCGGAGCCCGGCGGCGATCAGCGTCTCGGCGAGAGACTTGACGCGCTCGGTGCGCGCGCCGCCCGGCTCGCCGAGGCTCAGACGATTCCCTTCGGTGTGATGGATGACGCCCGGCTCCGCGATGTCGGTGGAGAAATACGCGAGCGAGCCGATCACGCGCTCCGGCTCGATCGCGCTCGCGATGACGCCGCCGGGATCGACGCGCTCGAGATGCAGTCCGTTCAGCTCGCCCGGATGATTCTGGAAGTACCACCACGGGATGCCGTTCTGCGTGCTCACGACGACGGTCTCGGGACCGAGGATCGGCCTGAGCTGCGGCGCGAGCGACGTGAGGCCGTGCGCCTTCACGCCGAGGACGACGACGTCGGCGCCGGCGAGATCGGCGAGCTCGCCGGTGGCCTGCGGCTTCACCTCGAAATCGTCTTCGTCGCCGATCACGCGCAGGCCGCGCTCCTGCATCGCGCGCAGGTGCGGACCGCGCGCGAACAGCACCACGTCGGCGCCCGCCTTCGCCAGCTTCGCACCGATGTAGCCCCCGATGGCGCCGGCGCCGGCGATCGCGATTCTCACGACGCGTTCTTCGAGTACGCCTTCGCGACGACGCCGCGCTGAATCTTGCCGGTCGCCGTGCGCGGGATCGCGTCCGTCACGTGGATCTTCTTCGGCGCCTTGTAGTCGGCGAGCCGCTCGCGGCAGTACGCGAGCAGATCCTCTTCGGTGACCGGCTGGCGCACGACGACGGCGGCGGCGACCTCCTCGCCCCACGTCGCGTGCGGCACGCCGAAGCAGACCGCCTCGGCGACCGCCGGATGCGCGAGCAGAATCTCGTCGATCTCACGCGGCGAGATCTTTTCGCCGCCTCGGTTGATCAGCTCCTTGATGCGCGCGACGAGATGCAGGTAGCCCTCCGCGTCGAGATAGCCTTGATCGCCGGTTCTGAACCAGCCGTCGACGAACGACACGGCGTTCGCCTCGGGATTGTTCTCGTATCCGCGAATCACGTTCGGCCCCTTGATGACGACTTCGCCGCGCCGGCCCGACGGCAGCAGGCGGCCGTCGTGATCCATGATCCCGATCTGCACGTCGGTGCCGCGCCCGACCGATCCCGGCTTGCGCACCGCCGGCGGCAGCGGGTTCGACGCCATCTGGTGCGCCGCCTCCGTCATCCCGTACGCCTCGAGCACCGGCGCGCCGAACGCCTCCTCGAGCGCGTGCATCACGCGCGGCGGCAGCGCGGCGCTGCAGGACCTGATGAAGCGCAGCCGCTCGGTGCCGGCCGGACGGCGGCCGGATCGCGGATCCGCCGACCGCGCGAGCAGCAGTTGATGCAGCGTCGGCACGGCGGAGTACCACGTCGCGCCGTAGTCGCGCGCGACGCGCCAGAACGCGAGCGGGTTGAACTTCCCCGGCACGACGACGGTGCCGCCGGTCGACAGCGTCGAAAGCGTCGACGCGACGAGGCCGTGCACGTGAAACAGCGGCATCACGCAGAGCGCCACGTCGTCGGCGGTGAGCTTGTAGTGGCGCGCGACGTTGCCGGCGGAAATCGAGAGGTTCGTGTGCGCGAGCGGCACCCGCTTCGGCCGGCCGGTGCTGCCGCTCGTGTGCAGCACGAGCGCGACGTCGTCGACGTCGGGCGGCGCGACGGGCCGCCGTCCGGTGACGCCGGTGAGCGCGACGGCGCCCTTCGCGTCCATCTCGATGCCGAGAATCGGCACGCGATCGCCGGCGGCGCGCCGCGCGGCCTCGTCGCCGTCCGGCGGCAGGATCAGCACCTTCGCGTTGGTGTCCTCGAGATAGAAGCGGAACTCGTCTTCCTTGTAGCCGGGGTTGAGCGGCGCGGCCGTGCCGGCCATCGAGGCGGCGAGGAACGACACGATCATCGGCAGACCGTTGGGCAGCGCGATGCCGATGCGATCGCCGCGGCGGACGCCGGCGGCCGCGAGTTGTCCGGCGACGGCGTGCACCTGATCGCGAAGCTCGCCGTAGGTGATCTTCACGTGCTGGTCGGGAAGCGCGATAGCGGTCGACGCGGCGGGCGCGCGACCGATCAGATCCATCAAGGTAAACGGCGCGGAGGTCGTCGTGGTCATGAAACGGGTCACCCAGGGGTTGAATGATCGTGCGGGATTCCGGTAGCGCAGGCCTTCAGGCCTGCCAAAGGGCCGCGACGGAGCAGCCCTAAAGCGCTGCGCTACCGAAGTATTCGTGCATCCGCCAATTGTACCGTGCGTTCACAAGCGCGCAAAAGCTCGGCGCTAGCGGCCCGGATCGAGATCCTGGATGACGACGTGCAGGACCTGGCTCGTGACGCGCGCATCGCGTTCGGTGACGACGATGTCGGCGGCGAGCACGCCATCGGCGCCGCTCGACTCGCGGCAGCGGCGAGCAGACGCGGGAAGGCGCGCGCAGCCGTTGCGAATGAGGCCCAGGCGCTGCGCCGCCGCGATCCGCTCGTCGAACGACCAGCCGGCGACGCTCTCGCCAGGCGGCAGATCGGCATCGCCGCGGCCGCGCCGCACCTCGAGCTCGTGCTCGATCGCGTCGGTGACGAGCGCTTCGAGGACGCCGCTCGACAGCACGAGCGCGCGCTCGAACTCGCGCCGGTCGAGCGCCGCGCGGCTGTCGGCGAAGGCGCGCTCGAGGACCGGACGCAGCGCGCCTCGATGCACGAACTCGAATCGCCGCGGCGCCGCGGCGCCGGATGCCGCGTTCACGTCGTCGATCGACAGCGTGAGCGAGGTGCGCGCCTGCGCGAGCACGTCGAGCAGACGCCGGACGATCTCGGCGCCGTCTGCCTCGACCATCGCCGCGCCGTCCGGCGAGCGAACGAGCAGCGCGGCGCTGAACTCGCGCGACAGCCAATGCGCTTTGCTGCCGCCGGAGAGCCCGGCAATCGCCGCCGCGCAGTCCTGCTGCCAGCCCTGGACGCCGGCGGGCGGCGCTCCGGCGCCCATTTCGTCGGCGATGCGCCGGCCGCGCGCGATCAACCGATCGAGATGGGCGATCGCCGTCGCGCGGGCGGTTGCGAGATCGCCGGTCATCGGCGGCGCCCGCCGCGCGGCGAGCGCGTCCGATGGAGCAGCTCCGCGATCTGATCGATGTGCGTGCGCATCGCGTTCCACGCCGCCTCGGGATCGCGATCGCGCAGCGCCGCGACGACCGCCTCGTGCCCCTGCATCGACCGCTCGGGCCGCCCCTTCTGCCTCAGCGACGCCCTGCGCGACTCGATCAGCAGATCGTTGAGCGTCTCCATGATGCGCATGACGACGCGGTTGCGCGTCGCGCGCGCGATGACGGCGTGGAACGCTGTGTCCTCGACGAGCGTCGAGCCGCCGGCCTTCACTTTCTTCCGCTGCGTGTCGAGGATGCGCTGGAGGTCGCCGAGGTCGGCGTCGGTGATCCGCGTCGCGGCGAAGCGCGCCACCGCCGGCTCGAACATGCGGCGCACGTCGAGGAGCTCCTCGCTGAGCTCGGGCCGGTAGGTGAGGATCGAGGCGAGCGGCGCGACGAGGCGGTTCACGTCGAGGTCGCGGGGGAAGGTGCCCTGGCCGTGCCGCGTCTCGAGCAGGCCGATCGTCTCGAGCATCCGGAACGCGTCGCGGATCGATCCGCGGCTGACGCCGAAGCGCACGGCCAGCTGCCGCTCGCCCGGCAGCGGCTCGCCGGGCCGCAGGGTGCCGTCGAGAATCAGGACGCGGATGCGGTCGGCGATCTCCTCGGCGACGCGCGATTTCTTGATCGGCTGAATCGCGCCGGGGAGCGCGGCGCCGCGGAAGACGGCGCGGGTCGTCGCGCCGCGGCCGGCGCGGCGCCGCTTGACAGCGGCCGGAGCGGGTGTCAGACTGCGCGCTCCAACTGGTTCGACCACCGGGCCAGTGTACCACACCGCGCCATGCTCGCCGAGTTCACCGCCGCCGGATCGCCCTCGCGCGTCTCGCGCGCCATCGAGGAGCTCGCGCGCGCCCAGGGCATCAGCGCGCTCGTCGTCCCGTGGGAGAGCGACGCCGCCGGCGTCAGCATCGCCGTCACCTCGGTCAAGGCCGACGGCTGGGCGATCGAGCACACCAACCTCGGCACGATCCGCCTGACCGATCTGGGCAACGACGCGACGCGCGTCGCGATCGCCCCCGACGAGCGCCGCGCGCAGGCGCCGCAGCTCGGCGCGCTCTTCGAGCGCTTCGCGCAGCAGGTCCAGCGGACGTTCGGCGGCGCGTCATGACCGAGGCGGCCACCTCCTCCGCCGCCGTCACGCTGCGCGTCGCCGAAGCGCGCGTCGAGGACATCGCCCGCGCCGTCGCGCGCCTCGCGCCGCGCGATCTCGAGCGGATCGGCGCGCGCCCCGGCGACACGCTCCAGATCCGCGGGCGGGCGACGGCCGTCGCGCGCGCCGAGAGCGGCGACGCCGCCGACGAAGGCTTCGTGCAGATCGACGGCACGCTCCGCAGCAACTGCGGCGCCGGGCTCGAGGAGCAGGTGTCGGCGTCGCGCGTCGAATCGGGCCCCGCCATCGCCGTGCGGTTGACGCCGCTCGCGGCGGGCACGGCGCCCGCCAGCATCGCGGTCGAACGGATGCTCGACGATCTCCAGGGCGTGCCGGTCGTCAACGGCGCCGCGGTCCGCGTGCCGACGTTCGCGAAGGCGGTGAACTTCCAGGTCGTGCGCACGATTCCCTCGGGCGTCGTCGTCATCGGGCCGCGCACCGATCTGCGCGTCGTCGAAGGCGAGCCGGCCGACGCGCGCGCGCCGGCCGTGTCCTACGAGGACATCGGCGGGCTCGAGCGCGAGGTGGCGCGCGTGCGCGAGATGGTGGAGCTGCCGCTGAAGCACGCGACGCTCTTCCAGCGGCTCGGCATCCTCGCGCCGAAGGGGGTGCTGCTGTACGGGCCGCCGGGGACGGGCAAGACGCTGCTCGCGCGCGCGGTCGCCGCCGAGAGCCGCGTCCACTTCATCCACCTGAACGGCCCCGAGATCATGCGGAAGTTCTACGGCGAGAGCGAGGCGCGCCTGCGCGAGGTCTTCGAGGAAGCCTCCCGGCGCGCGCCGGCGATTCTCTTCATCGACGAGATCGACGCGGTCGCGCCGAAGCGCGCCGAGGTGGTCGGCGAGGTCGAGAAGCGCGTCGTCGCGCAGCTGCTCGGCCTGATGGACGGCTTCGTCTCGCGCGGGCAGGTGATCGTCATCGGCGCGACGAACATTCCCGAGGTGCTCGATCCGGCGCTGCGGCGGCCGGGCCGCTTCGATCGCGAGATCGAGATCGGCGTGCCGAACACGCAGGCGCGGCTGCAGATCCTGAAGATTCACACGCGCGCGATGCCGCTCGCCGCCGGCGTCGATCTGCGCGAGGTCGCCGAGCACTCGCACGGCTTCGTCGGCGCGGACCTCGAGGCGCTCTGCCAGGAGGTCGGCATGATCGCGCTGCGGCGGTTCCTCCTGACCGACCTCGCCGATCCCGACACGCTGCAGGTGTCGCACGAGGACTTCGTGGCCGGCCTGAACGAGGTGGAGCCCAGCGCCACGCGCGAGTTCTTCATCGAGAAGAGCGCGGAGACGTTCGCGTCGATCGGCGGGCTCGCGGAGGTCAAGCGCCTGCTGGACGCCGTCGTCGAGCACGCGCACGTGCACGACGGCATCTACGACCGCATCGGCCTCGCGCCGCCGCGGGGGCTGCTGCTCGTCGGCCCGTCGGGCACCGGCAAGACGGCGATGGCGCGCGCGCTCTCGGGCGAGAAGCAGCTGCCGCTCATCGCGATCGACGGCCCGCAGCTCTACTCGAAATGGCTCGGCGAGTCGGAGAAGGCGCTGCGCGAGGTGTTCAAGAAGGCGCGCCGCGCGGCGCCGTGCCTGCTGTTCTTCGACTCGATCGACGCCGTCGCGCCGCGCGGCGGCGCGGAGGCGGCCGGCGCCGAAGCGCACCAGCGGATTCTCAGCCAGCTGCTGCGCGAGATCGACAACCTGCGCGACGCGAAGGGCGTGATCCTGCTCGGCGCGACGAACCGGCCGGAGCGCGTCGAGCCGGCGCTCCTGCGCAGCGGCCGCTTCGACTACGTCGTGCGCTTCGGCAAGCCCGACGCCGCCGATCGCGCGGAGATCCTGCGGCTCTGCTGCCGCCGCATTCCGCTCGCGCCGGACGTGGACCTCGACGCGCTCGCGCGCCGGAGCGACGACCTGACCGGCGCCGACCTCGAGACGCTGTGCAAGAAGGCGGCGCTTCTCGCCATCGCCGAATTTCAGCGCGGCGCGCGCACGCCGCCGTTCGCCGTGAGCCGGATCGATTTCGAAGACGTGCTGGAGGACGCGCCATGTATTGCGAACTGACCGTGTGGACGCGCGGCATCATCATGGACAAGGAAGGCCGCGACATCGTCAACTCGATCGCCGCGTCGGCGCGCCTGGAGGGGAAATTCGCCCAGGCGATGGAGAACTACGTCGACAACCCCGATCGCACCAACGCCCCGACGCGCAAGTACTGCCGCCTGAGCGACAGCGAGATCGAGAACGCGCTCACCTACGAGAACGAGCAGCCGAACATCGTCGTGCTCGTCGAGCAGACGATGGTGAAGGGGTGGGATTACCTGCGGGGGATGCCGCCGGGCGGCACGCTCGTCATCAACACGCACTACACGCCGGACTACATGCTTCGCTTCGTGCCGGGCGTCGAGCGCCTCGCGCAGCTCGTGTGCGTCGACGCCGCGAAGCTCGCCGATCACAAGTGGCTGTACTACCGGCTCGGCGAGCTCGGGCTGGATCGGCTGTCCACCGAAGGCGCCGCCGAGCGCAGCAAGGCCATCGCGCCGGACATCGCGGCGCCGCTCATCGCCGCCGTCGTGAAGACGACCGGCATCGTCAAGCTGGAGACCATCGAGCCGATGATCGCGAACAAGGCGGCGTTTCACGCCGGCCTCGAGTCGCTGCACGTGCTGCCGCTCAGCGCGGCGGTGGCGTAACGGAAGGGATCCCATGTCGACCAAAGGCACGCACATCCCGGACTGGCTGCAGGTTCCGTTTGCCGGCATCACGCCGGCGCCGTCACAGACCAAGGGGCAGGATCTCTTCCCGACGGGCAACTGGCGCGCGATTCGCCCGGTGTATCGCGACAAGATGCCGCCGTGCAACAACGCGTGCGGCACGAACGAGAAGATCCAGGGCTACCTGGATCTCGTGAAGCGCGGCAAGTACCTCGACGCGTACGCGCTCATCAAGGAAGACATGCCGTTCCCGTCGGTCACCGGGCGCGTCTGCTATCACCCGTGCGAGCAGGCGTGCAACCGCGGCCAGTACGACGAGGCGATCTCGATTCGCGCCGTCGAGCGGTTCCTCGGCGATCTCGGGCAGGCGCTGCCGAAAGACGTCGTCCAGCCGGGGCCGCCGAACGGCAAAAAAGTGGCCGTCGTCGGATCCGGGCCGGCCGGCCACAGCGCCGCGTATCAACTCGCGCGCCTCGGGTACGAGGTGACGATTCTCGAGAAGTCGGCGAAGGCGGGCGGCCTCAACCGCGGCGGCATTCCCGACTGGGTGCTGCCGAAGGAGGTGCTCGATCGCGAGATCGAGCGGCTGCAGGAGCTCGGCGTCACGATCAAGACGAACGTGGAAGTCGGCAAGGACGTGACGTGGGACGATCTGAGGACCAAGTACGACGCCTGCGTGCTCGCCGTCGGCCTCACCGAACCGAACAGCGTCCGCGCCGAGGGCGAGGACAAAGACGGCGTGCTCTACGGCCTCCCGTTCCTGCGCGAGATCGGGATGGGCACCTCCACGGTGAAGCTCGGGCCGCGCGTCGCCGTGATCGGCGGCGGCAACACGGCGATCGACTGCGCGCGCGAAGCGCTGCGGCAGGGAGCCGAAGAAGTCACGATGATCACCGTCGAGAGCGGCAAGCACGAGATGCCCGCGGTGCCCGAGGATCTGCACGACATGCTCGAGGAGGGCGTCGAGCTGATGCACGGCCTCGCGATGACGGCGGTCCTCGGCAACGGGAAGGTCGATGCGCTGCAGCTGCACCCGGCGCGCTTCACCGGCGCGATCAACGCGTCGCCGATTGACGTCGATCGCGAGACGGCGCCGGCGAAGGTGGCCGTGGACAACGTAATCATCGCCGTCGGCCAGCACGCCGCGATCAAGTGGCTGCCCGACGAGTTCAAGACCGAGCGCGGCACGATCAAGATCGATCGCTTCGGTCGCCTCGGCGACACGATGTTCTTCGCGGCCGGCGACATCGTCCAGGCGGGAACGGGCCGGCAGCTGATGGTCGTGAACGCGGTTGGCGACGGCAAGCGCGTCGCATTCAATCTCGACAAGGCGGTGCGCGGCGAGCCGCAGTACGAGCGCATGGCCGGCGGCGACGTGATCACCGATCTGAACCGGATGAACATGACCTACTTCCCGCACTTCCCGCGGGTGCAGCAGGCGATGCTCGAGCCGTCGTCGCGCAAGCGGACTCAGGACGAGGTGATTCTCTCGTTCAGCGAGGAGCAGGCGCAGGAGGAAGCCAACCGCTGCTTCAGCTGCGGCACGTGCAACGCGTGCGACAACTGCTACCTGGTCTGCCCCGAGCCGTGCATCGTGCGGCTCGATCGATCGAACGGGCTCTACAAGATTCTCGTGGACTACTGCAAGGGCTGCCGCGTCTGCATCGAGGAGTGCCCGACCGGGTGCCTCGAGGGGGTGCCGGAGCTCGACTTCGACACCGGCGTCGTGCGCATGGACACGGCATTTGCGATCACGCCGGGGCTGCACGGACGCCAGGCCGCGGAGCTCAAGACAGTGGCTGACAGGACGAAGGAGATATAGGCTGCTATGGCGACAGCATCCATGGCGAAGAAAACGGTGCGCATCAACGGCTGCGTCGCGTCGGCGCAGGCCGCGAAGTACTCCGACGTGGACGTGATCACCGCGTACCCGATCCGTCCCTACACGGCGACGATGATGGCGCTCGCGCAGATGGTGGCGAACGGCGAGCTCGACGCCGAGTACATCGTCGCCGACAGCGAGCACTCGCAGCTGAGCATCGCGCACGGCGCCGCGTCGAGCGGCGCGCGCGTGTTCACCGGCAGCTCCGGCGTCGGCGTGCACTACGCCTACGAGCTCTACTCCCCGATCTCGGGCAGCCGCATGCCGGTGCAGATGATGATCGCCGACCGCACGCTCGATCCGCCCGGCGATTTCGGGTCCGAGCACACCGACGCGCTGGCGACGCGCGACATGGGGTGGCTGATGGGATGGTCGTGCGACGCGCAGGAGGCGTTCGACAACCATCTCATCGCGTACCGGATCGGCGAGGATCCGCGCGTGCTGCTGCCGCAGATGGTCTGCCAGGACGGCTTCTTCGTCTCGCACATCACGACCGACGTCGCGCTGCCGGATTCAGGGCAGGTGAAGGAATTCCTGCCGCCCTACAAGCATCCGTACCCGCTGGATCCGCGGCATCCCGTGTCGCACGGGCCGCAGATCATGCCGGAGCAGGGGCCGCCGCTGCAGCTCGAGCGCGCGCGCGCGATGGAAGGCGCGATGACGGTGATCGAGGAGGCGCACGAGGAGTTCGCGCGCGTCTTCGGGCGGCGCTACGATCCGTGGATCGAGGAGTTCATGACCGACGGCGCCGACGTCGTCTTCTTCATGCAGGGCGGCCACGCGGTGACGGCGCGCCATGCGATCCGCCACATGCGCGAGCGCGGCGCGAAGGTCGGCCTCGTGCGGCTCCGCACGATCCGCCCCTATCCGACCGATCGCGTGATGGCGTCGCTCAGCCGGTTCAAGGTCGTCGGCGTCGTCGAGACCAACATGGGGCTCGGCAGCGTGAGCAGCGGCGGCTCGCTCTACGCCGAAGCGTGCGCGGCGCTGTACGAGAGCGACAAGCGGCCGCTCGTGCTGTCATTCATGGCCGGGATGGGCGGCGAGGCGATCGTGCTGAAAGAGTTCTACTGGATGACGAACAAGCTGCTCGAGGCGCAGAAACGAGGCAAAATCGAGAAGCGCACACACTGGGTCGGCTTCGAGGAGTAGACAAGCCATGGCTGTGATCGAAATCGAACGACAGATGCTGCCGATGCTGGGCAGCCCGAACCAGGGCGCGCGGTTCTACAACCCCGATCTGCCGCAGACCGAGCCGTTCGTGCCCGGGCACCGCACGTGCGCCGGCTGCGGGCCGTCCATCCAGTACCGGATGACGAGCAAGGCGTCGGGCGACAACACGATCCTCGTCGGTCCGACCGGCTGCATGTACGTCGCGAACAGCTCGTACCTCTGCACGCCGTACAACGTGCCGTGGGCGCACACGCAGATCGGCAGCGCCGGCAGCTTCACGGCGGGCGTCGCCGCGGCGTACGAGGCGATGATCCGCAAGGGCAAGTGGAAGGGCGCGTTCCCGAACATCATCTGCGAGGCGGGCGACGGCAGCGCGTCGGACATCGGCCTCGCGTCGATCTCGGGCGCGCTCTACCGCGACCACGACTGCCTGATCATCTGCTACGACAACGAGCAGTACGCCAACACCGGCATCCAGGCCTCGTCGCGCACGCCGTACGGCGGCATGACGACCTTCTCGCCGCCCGGCCCGATGGTGCCCGAGGCGAAGAAGCTCTTCCCGAAAGATCTCGCGCGCATGATGGCGGCCGGCCATCCGCACTGCTACGTCGCGACGGCGACGGTCGGCTACCCGATCGATCTGATGAACAAGGTGCGGAAGGGGCTGAACCACAAAGGCGCGGCGTTCCTGATGATCTACACGCCGTGCCAGAAGGGGTTCGTCTACGAGACGCCGCGCTCGATCGATCTCGGGCGGCTCGTCGTCGAGTGCGGGCTGTATCCGATCTGGGAGTGGAACCACGAGGCGCGCGAGTACGACTACAGCTTCCGCCCGCAGCACATGCGGCCCGTCTCCGAGTATCTCAAGCTGCAGGGACGGTTCGGCCATCTCCACGCCGAACACATCGCGAAGCTGCAGAAGTTCGCGAACGAGCAGTGGCGGATGATGGGCGTCGAGGTGCCCGAGGCGCTCGTGCGCGCGACGAATCCGGAAACGATCGCCGACATGGCGTCGGCCGAAGCCGCCGCGGCCGTGGCGCATACGGTTTGACGATCCGTGTTCCGGCAGGGCCGGGCCCTCAGGCCCGGCCGACTGCGGGACGGCCTGAAGGCCGTCCCCTGCCGAAAGCCGTACAGAGGTAGGGTGATGACCGACAGCTACATCGTCTCCGAAGGCAAGAAGCGCGGCTCGACGCGCGACGTGCGGCCGGAAGCGGCGCACGACAAGTTCTACACGGTGCTGCGCGTCCACCCGGGCGACGCGCTCCTCACCGACAACTGGCACACGAACCAGCTGCTCGAGCACACGCGGAACAACTTCGAGGGCTACACGTTTCAGATGCGGACGCTGGAAGCGTGGGGCGCCGTCATCGAAGACGATCGCCGCGCGTACTACATCGCCGGCGGCCGCACGTGGGTGCTCGACATCGAGCCGGCGCCGGGGAAGAGGAAGCGCTTCTGGGCTCCAAGACACTAACGCGGTTCAAGCACGATGCGAATCCTTCTCGTCGACGACACGCCGCAGATCGCGGAGCTGCTGTCGTTCGCGCTCCGCGATCACGGCTACGAGGTCGCCGCCGCCGGCTTCGACCCGGACATCTGCGACCTGGTGGCGGCGCATCGGCCCGCTGCGCTCGTGCTCGACTGCACGTCGTTCGACATGGCGGAGATGCTGTTCGACGCCGTGCGCGCGCGCGAGGAGTACGCGGCGCTGCCGATCGTGATCGTCAGCGATACGCCGGAGATAGCCGACCGGAGCCTGCAGCGGCGCGCCGCGGAGCACGTTCTGCTGATCCCGAAGCCGTTCACCGCCGGCCAAATCGCGCGCGCGCTCGCGGAGCTGCTCGAACGGCCTGCCTCGCTGCCGAACCAATCCCTGCTCACCAATCCCCCCAATCCCTAATCCCCAATCCCCAATCCCCGCTCCTATGTGGTCGATGGACGACTGGAAGTACGTCGAGCGACAGACCGTGGTCGATCCGCACGGACGCCGCTGGTCGATCGCGCTGATGGACGTCCTCGGGCAGGACGGCGATCCCGAGGTCCCGAATGCGCTGCTGGAGCTGCAGTACGCCGCCGGCCGCTACTTCGCGCTGATCTATTCGGAGAGCGGCGCGATGCAGCGCGAGCACGGCTTCCCGACGCTGCCGGAAGCGATGCGCGCGTACCTGCACCTCGTGGCGGGCGTCGCCGCGGGAACGATCGATCCCACGCAGCCGACTTACAGAGAGGATCTCGAGGACGGGAATTAGAGCGGTCTGCAATTTGACGTAGCGCGCCCGCCTTCGCCGAAGGCTTCGGCGCGCTACGGTCCCGGGCCGGCTACTGCCGATCCGTCGTCGTTCTCGAGGCGGTCTGCAGCATGCCGGTCGTATTCCGCTTCGGCACGTAGCCGACCGGAATCCGCGTCACCTCTTTCATCGTCTTCACGTCGATCACCGACACGTCGTTGGTCACCGGGTTCGCGACGTAGGCGGTCTTGCCGTCGGGCGTGAGCGTCACCCACGCCGCGCCCTTGCCGCCGAGCTCCGCGGCGCCGATCGGCTTCAGATCCGGCAGCGAGTACGAGTAGAGGTAATTGTTCAACCGGCTGCAGACGACGAGCGTCTTGTTGTCGGGCGTCACCGCCATGCCGTGCGACGGATCGGAGCCGGCGGTCACGATCGACTTGCCGGGCGGCAGATCGGGATTCTTGATCCGGTTGATCTCCTTGCGCGTCGCGAAGTCGACGACCGCGAAGCCGTTGAACCCGGAGAGCTGCGCGAAGATCCACTTCGTGGATCCGTCGGGGTTCGCCGAGAAGGTCATCGGCCGTACCCCAAGATCCATCTCGAGCGTCCACGCCGGCTGCTCGGCCTGCGCGTCGAAGACGTTGATCGATTTCCCCGCGATCGATCCCGCGACGACGTATTTGCCGTCGGGCGTGACGTAGGCGTTGTGAATGCTCCCCTTGGTCGGCAGCGTCTT
>Ga0075424_100000049_pt1 | contig 64045 bp, 51 predicted proteins | sample SoiMethybrSBSTD3_FD_75301 | JGI IMG/M metagenome (GOLD analysis project Ga0075424, IMG submission 75301) | Bulk soil microbial communities from a Populus tree surrounding site in Tennessee, USA - Soil MetaG P. TD hybrid SBSTD3 | ecosystem: Environmental > Terrestrial > Soil > Tree plantation...
GGGAAGGTTGTTGGTTTTGGTTTTGAGCCAGGGAATGGAGCGCGAGGCAAGGGGGCGGCGTTGAGCCCTCTTGCCTCGCTCAGCTCTGTAGAAGCCTCAGGCGGTGTTGCGCAATTGCTCAAAGGGCCTGTGCTTGGCTTTTTGCATGCGCCGCGCGGCTTCAGTGTCGCTCATCAGTTTGCCGATACGTTTGAGGGTAGCCAGAGTGAGTCCCGGGACGTAGGCATTGCGGCGGTTTGGCCAGCGACAACAGCGTCTCCAGCTCCCGGTGAGGAGGGTAAATATCGGCTTGCGCCTTCGCAAAAAAACTCCGAAAACTGTACGCTAGAAGAGCGCGGTGGCGCGGCGGGTCCAGGTCTTGCCTTGCTCCTTGGAAATCTTCTCCATGTCATTCACGTAGGCGCCGGCCTGGGTGAGGACGTGGTGAAGGTCGTTGCCGATGCTGATGAAGGTGAATCCTTTTTCCAGGAATTCGCCGACGCGGGCGGTGCCGAAGAGAAACAGTCCGAGGATGACGTTGTTCTTGCGCGCGTGCTCGACCAGCTTCTGCGTGGCTGCGCCCAGCTCGGGCGAGGTGTACATGTGGGGGAATTCGTACTTGCTGTAGAGGCCCATCGACATGCAGAGATCGTTCTGGCCGAGGAAGAGAATGTCCACACCGGGCACGGCCGCGATCTCAGTAATATTTTCGATGCATGACGCCGTCTCCACCTGCAGGGCCACGATGCCGTCCTGATTGTATTTTCCGGCGTAGCCGAGCAGCCCGGCCTTGTTCATGCTGCGCTGGGGAAAATAAACCGAGCGCGTTCCGACGGTTGGATACTTGGCGCAACTCACAGCCTGGCGCGCTTCGTCGGCGGTATTGATGTAGGGAATGAGGACGCCGTCGGAACCGAGATCAAGCGCCTGCTGAATGCCGGGGCGATCGTCATAGCCGCCGACGCGAACCATGGATTTCGCGCCACCGTTGCCGATCGCGCTGAGCATGGCCGAAAGCTTCTCGTAACCCATGGGGCCGTGTTGGGTGTCGACAAGCAGCCAGTCATACCCGCTGTGGGCGAGCTGCTCGGCGACGGTCGGGCTGTGTGCGTTGAGAAAAAGTCCGAACTTGGGCTTGCCTTCACGTAATTGCTTCTTGAATTCAGTGCCGTTGAGGGCCTCGGGCATGGATCGTCTCCTGAGAGGTGAAGGATGAAAGTCCCATAGTGTAAATGAGCAATGGGCAATTGGTTGTTTTTTCGTTTGGAGAGATGACCCGGGGACAGTTAGCTGTGTGGGTTTGAGTGTGAGATCGACAAGGTTCAGGGCGCCGTGGTATACGCTGTGCTCGGGAGGGCGCGCGGAAAGCGCTGGCCGAGTCCCATGAAAGCTAGATGGATCAATTTCTAAGTTTGATCTCAAAGCACGGGTATGTGCTTGTCGTCGCGACGGTGTTCGCGGAGGCCATCGGACTGCCGGTGCCGGCGGCCATCGCCCTAGTTGCCGCTGGAGCAGCTGCGGCGGCGGGCGCACTTAGCACGCCCACTGTTCTCTTGTTGTCGTTGGCGGCGATGGCGCTCGGAGATCTTTTGTTGTTTCTCCTGGGGCGCTACACGGGATGGGGACTGCTCGGGTTTCTGTGCAAAGTTTCGGTGAACCCGGAGACGTGCATCCTGCGTTCCGCGGAATCCTTCTACAGGCGTGGGAAGATGACGCTGCTCGTCGCCAAATTTATTCCGGGCGTGAACACAATGGCACCGCCCCTGGCCGGAAGCATGAATATGCGCCTGGACCAGTTCCTGCGCTTTGACCTCGGCGGGGCTTGTCTTTACATCTCTGCCTATTTGGGTGTGGGTTTCCTGTTCCGCGATTTTCTGGTGAGCATCATGCAGGGTTTTCAAGCGGCGGGACGAGCGCTTGAAACTGTCGTGCTGTTCGCAGTGCTCGTTTACATCGCGTATCGGATATGGCTGTATCGCAAGAACTCGATGTATCGTGTGGTGCCTCGCGTACAGGTGGAGGAGTTGGCACGCAAGCTGGCGGAAGAGAAAGAAAACATTCTTGTGGTAGATGTCCGGAGTCACGGGTACTACGATGCTGATTCTGCTCGCATTAAGGGATCAATCCGGCTCGAGCCCAACAATCTCGCCGAAGAAGTAAAGGCGATGCCGCGAGAAAAGAATATTTATCTGTACTGCACTTGAGCGCGCGAAGCGACCAGCGCCCGGGTGGCGCATCTGCTGCGGGAAAGAGGCTTCAATGCGTTTGTAATCGTAGGCGGTCTGGCAGCCTGGCGTAAAGCGGGGCAGCCAATTGAGTCGGTGCCGCGCGATGATTTGGTGAAGCTGCCCACGTTTTCGTAGGGGCCGAGCTGGGATTTTACAAATCAGTTCTCAGCTGTCAGTTCTCGGTTCTCAGTTGTTGGCGCACGTCTCCGAATAACAACCCTCTATACTCCAGACATGGGTTCCTCGAAAGAAATCGAGATCAAATTTCGGATCAACAAATTGTCTGCGCTCGCACGGGATCTTCGAGAAGCAGGGTTTCGCGTGGTGACAGCGCGGACCCAAGAAATGAATGCACTTTATGATCTTCCCAATCGGGCGATGCAACAGCGTGGCGAATTACTGCGGCTGCGTAAGTACGGTCTGCAGTGGGTGCTCACGCACAAGGCAAAGGGTACTGAGGGGCGACATAAGACTCGGATCGAAACCGAAACCGGGATTGCTGATGGCAAGAAGATGGATGAGATCCTGCGTGCTCTAGGGTATGAACCTACATTCCGTTATGAGAAATTCCGCACAGAATGGAGTGATGGAAGAGGGCATGTGGTTGTAGACGAAACGCCGATCGGAAACTTCGGCGAGATCGAAGGCCAGCCGCGCTGGATTGACCAGGTGGCACGGCGCCTTGGGATTTCCGCCAGGGATTACATCACGGAAACCTACGCGGGATTGTTTTTCAAATGGAAGCAGCAAACACAAAGCCCAGCAAGCGAGATGACGTTCAAGGCGGTTCCCGCCGGCAACCCGATCAGCCGATCTCCAGGTAACAAAAACGCCCGGCAAACTCGCCGGGCGTCGTGAACCTCAGCAGCAGCACTATCCGACGTGCTTATCGAGCGCCTGCTGGATGGCGTCTTTAGGGCGATAACCTACAAGTTGTTCGACCACTTGTCCGCCTTTAAACACCAGCAAAGTGGGGATGCCGGTCACCTTGTAACGCATTGGAGTAGCATTGTTCCGGTCAACATCCATTTTCCCGATCTTAACTTTGCCCTGATAGTGCTGCGCCAGCTCATCAACGATAGGTGCGATCGCGCGGCATGGCTGGCACCACGCGGCCCAAAAATCTACCAGTACTGGCTGCTCGGATTTGAGCACTTCCTGATCAAAGCTGGCGTCTGTTACTTCAACGATTCCGTTACCTGCCATTCGGCCTCTCCCGTTTGCCCCCGCTGCATTTGCTCAAGCTCTGTCGGATGAGCGGGGCTACGTCTGTTTTTTATCGTAGCACTTGTATTGGATGCATGTCAGCCCGCAAGGTCGCAAAGGCTGCGGCTGCTTGAACACTGTGCGGGAATGGTATGCAAGGAGCATCGGGCCAGAAGCAAGCCAGGGCAAATTAAAAGGCGTCCAGAACTTTTCAGTTCAGGACGCCTCGGCAGCCCTCCCCCAGAACTGCCAAACCACGATACGCATACTAGGTTGTGGGGGACGAGGTGTAAATATCACTTCCGTAATCGGCGCGGGGCTGACGGGTAATCCAGTAGCCAGTGCCGGGCGTAACCACGATGAGTAACAAACGGGCGAATGGACCGAGCTATTCCTCTTAGAACAAAGGAAGATGCTGGTCCGGAGGTAATCTGCTGTTTCGGGCAGCTTGAGAGAACTGCGTTGAGGTTAGATTTGCACAGATGCTGAAGTCTTCACTCGTGTCGCCAGCTTTGGCCGCCATCGCTGGTCAACCAAGTTTGATCCTTCGTGATCAGTTTGCCGTGCAGTGTGTCCGCAAATTCCAAACCGATGATATCCGCGGTTAGAGTTTGGTCATCGAGCGAAGGTTTCAATTCGGTCCAATGTTCTCCTGCGTCGGAGGAGTGAAAAAGCGCTCCGCCTCGACCACCCACCCACACATGCTGGCCGACTGTGGCAACCGTCTGAAGGACGGCGTCGCTGGCTAGCGGAACATTCTGCCACGTCTTGCCGCTGTCAAATGAGCGTTGTAGTTTGCCTTCGGGAGACACCGCCCAGCGCGCATTTGTTGCTGCGAAGAGCGTAGCGGCCTGAAGTGTCACTGGTTTGTTACCGGCGCCAGAACTCTTGGACACTGAAGCCGCGCCGCCCACAGCGCCAGCCGCGATCTCGTTCGATGGGGTGGGCGTGGGCGCAGCTTTAGCCTTGCTGATGGAGGACTCTGTGGTCTGCACGGCGGGAGCCTCGGCCGTCACCGTTACGGTTTCGGCTGACTTCGCCAGATACTCCCGGAGATCATCTTTTCGCGCTTCTCTTTGCCTAGGGGGAGCCTTCGCGTCGGTAACGGATGAGGGCGGAGGCGCGGCAGCTATCTGCGAGATTTTCTCGGCGGGGAGATCCTTCTTTAATTGCGCGACCTCATCAGACATTTGCTTGTCCGAACTGCCAGGCGGAGTGTGCGCAATCGCGGCCCTCGCGTTCTTGTGCTCGAACTGATCAAAAAGTGCGGCGTTTCTTGCTGTGTCAAGGTCGCGCTCACCCTTAGGAGAACTTCGTAATTCAAGTTTGTCTTTTGATTCGAGCTTCGTCCGTGATTCAACTCTGTTATCTACCTCTTCCTTGCGCGCATTGGAGGCATACGACTCCCGTGATGGCGCAGGCGGTGGCGCGATTGGCGTTGACTCCGGCGATTCCATGGAGACGACAGACGTCCGTTTCTGGTAATGCAAGCTCACGGCAGCGCCAACTACGACGACGCACGCAACAACCGCACTCCAGCGCAACATCGGCCAGCTCATCCAAGCGGGGCGTCGAGCGACGGCGGGCAGAGGCGATTCAGCAGCCGCTTCGGGCGTAGCCAGCGAAAGCACGTCGCGACACTCAGCGCACGAAGCCAGATGCGCAAGCACATGAGTGCGTTCGTGCTTCGTAAGAGTCTTCTCTGAAAGCGCGGCCAGCAGGTTTGCATCTGGATGCTCTTTCGCCTGCATTGGCATCCTTAGCCGCTCCTTTACGATTTTGGGGAGTTGCGCCATGTCTTATCCGGCACCCTCGCCTGCCCGCGCCTCCGCCTTCTTTTCAGGGAACGGTTGTGTGGCTAAATCTTGCGCCAAGCGCGCACGAATGTTCACACGCAAGTCTCGAACATCTACTTGCAATGCCTCTTCCGCCTGGCGTTGGCTCATGCCTCGACGACGCAACGATTTCAAGATCTGTTTTCTTAGCGATTTCGCCAATTTATCCAGCTTGCGGCTGATGGTGGACTCATGCAGGCGGAGCATGCGCGCAATTTCCGCCAGGGTGCGCTCATCAAGGTAGTATGAGGCCAAGATGAAACGTTCTTCGGCAGGAAGAGCCGCCAGAGCCTCGTCGGTGGCTTCTTCGATCTTTCGATCCGGAGGGGGGACCGGCTCGAGATTACTTGCCGCGAACTGCACTCCTTCCTCGCTTTCTTCATCCAGGCTCACCAGCTTTCGCTGTTTGCGATAGCGATTCACATACTCCTGCCCGATCACTGTGCGCAACCAGCCTTCGAGCGAACCGCGGCCTGTGTACGACGCGAGTTTAGAATTTCGTTTCCCGTCGCGTTCTGTCATGCCGTAGAGATCGGCGTAGATCGAATCCGCCAGGTCCCGTGCGGCGGAAGCTTCCTTGGTGACGTAGCCGGCAATGTCGTAAAGCTTCTCGCGATAACGCAGAAGGAAGATTTCCCAGGCGCGCTCATTACCAGCGGCACAAGCCCGGGCAAGGGCAAGTTCTTCTACGCGTATCGTGGCGTAAAACTGGCCACTGTCGGAAGGTTCTTCGCCAGAAACATACTTGGCACGGACTTCATTCAGAATGGCGACAAACTGCTCGCACCCAAGGCCAACTTCTGCAGCTTTGCTCTTTTCATATAGCTCGGTCATGGCGGACTCCGACGCTGGAGATACTCCCGCATCGGATTGGACACCGGCGCCGTTCACCGAGTTCACAAGCTCACGCGATGCTACCAATTTTTAGACGCAAGAAGATGAAATTTTGCCGTTCGTACCTTATCAGGGTGGGAATAGGACACCTCAGGAAGGTTGAAGGCTCAGCCATGTACGGGCTTGGGGTGTCCTAGACCCCGGGGGAGGTCGGAGATGAAACGTAAACTGTGGATTCCAGTGTTTCTGGGGGTTGCGCTGACGCTGGCGATGTTTATTCCGTGCTCCGTGCAGGCCGGAGAAACGGTGTCAGCCTCTGGATACAAGGTTCTGCCGGCCATAAAGCATGGCAATCTGACGGTGTTTCCAGTGGTCGCGGCCAAGTCGCACGATACACAAGGGTTCCTCACGCTGGATGAGGGGCTGAAATCGGGAGAGGTGGTTGTAACTGAATCCGGAATGGCGCGTCCGATGATCCGTCGGCGGCCCCCAACCCCAATTTCACCCGGCGGAGCGCAGGTTAACCAGCTTGTATTGATCAATAACTCCCAACGGCCACTCCTGCTGCTGGCAGGCGAGATCGTTACGGGTGGCAAGCAGGATCGGGTGATCGGCAAGGACCGAATCGTTCCGCCGGAAAGCGATCCGGTTGATCTCAGCGTGTTTTGCGTGGAGCCGGGGCGATGGACCGGGGCGTCAATGAATTTCGAGTCGCTCAATGCTGCGATGGCGCAACCCGCGGTCCGTGCCCGGGCCATGGGCGCGAAGAGCCAGCAGCAGGTATGGGACGAGGTTGGAAAGTCAAAAGAAGCAATGGCCATGGTTATCGCACCTTCGGCAGCAGCTCCGGTAAGAAGCACTAGTTCGTACGCCCGTGTCATGGAGAACGAGGAAGTGAAAAAGCAGGTCGACTCGGTCGCTGAACCTATCCAGCACAATTACCAGAGCCTGATCCGGCAGCTACGGGATCAGAATGCTGTCGGAGTGGTTGTTGCGGTAAATGGGCATATCGTCTGGGCGGATCTCTTCGCAAGCACGAATCTGCTCGAAAAGTATTGGCCGAAGCTAGTCCGATCCTACGCTGCCGAAGCGGTGGTAACTAGGGGCAAAGGCGGCGATGTGGACCTGCGATCTGCACAAGAATTTATCGAGCACATGGAAGGACGCCATGAAACTGTAGACAGCGAACCGGGGCTTTATCGTCATACGGAGATTGCCGGAGACGGTTTCCGAGCGTTTGAATTAACTTCGCTGCTGCCCAAGACTGGTTTCGATCTGCATGTGGCCAAGATGGCGGAGTAGAGATTTCTTGAGTTAATTGCGGAAAGCAGGCATGCGTTGGGTTAAATGGTGCTGTAGTACCACTTCCGCCATTCTTTGGACTCGTTGGGCAGGTTCTGTCCGCTTATGTCGTGCAGCGCCTGATAAATCCAGACATGCGACTGCGCGTCGAGTGAGGCGTCCTCGGCGTAGTCCAGAAGTTTAGGAATCGCGGTGCGGCGTTGTTCGGGGGTGAGCATGCCGGAATGAGCGAGGCTAGATGCGGCGCGCTCGCGGACAACTGGGGATGGGTCATCATGGAAGGCGTGCAGGAGCGGGGCGATTGTGTCGTCCGTGCCTACGTATGCCAGCCCTTCAACGGCCCAGTGCCGGACCTCCGCGTTCGGATCCTGCAGGTGGCTCATGAGGGCCCTGAGTGCGCGCGCCCTCTCCACACCGCGGTTCCCAAGTAGGCCCAGCTCCCACAGGGCCCACACCCGCTCCTCCTGCGTGCCGGATTCCGCCTGATGCGAAAGCCGCTCCACGCTTTCGGGTGTTCTCGCCACATTCAGTGCCGCGAGATCTACGTCTATCGCTGCCGCCCGCAGGCGAAGATCCCTGGAATCGAAAGCGCTGGTGATCAGGGAATTGAGCTTCGGCGTGAGCCGAATTTTTCCCTGCCATCCCGACACTTTGGATTGAATCTGATCGATCGCGCCTTCATGATGATTTACCGCTCGATCGAGCAAGATCTGCGCCTGGTTTTGCGCACTCTCCTTCTCCAGCTGTGCCAGATCAAGACTAGAGAGCATGGCGCGAGGAGAAACAGGTTGCGTCTTTTCGCGCTTGCTCAGCAATTGCGCAATGGAGGGCAGCATGCCTCGAGCGCTGGCTGCGGCCACGAGCGCCGCAAGCACAATTCCGGCAATTACGGCGAAAAGAATTCGCCAGCTTGCCGCTTCCGGGTCGATCGAGCGATCTGGAGTTAGATCAGAGCCTGGGCCCACTTTGCCGTACTCCCGCGTGGGCTGCTGGTTCGGATCTCCTTCCCAAGAATGCATGGCCAGAGTGTATGGGGTCGGGCGGATGCGGTAAAGTTACAGCAGGGTACTTAAGTTATTACTTTGGAAAGCGTCGGTATGAAAACAAAAAGCTTACTTACGGTTGCCCTTTGGCTAACCTTAGTCACGTCGTTGATGATTACCGGGGCCGTTGCTGCCGATCACGTGGTCAAAACGTACCCGTTGGGCGGCGAGGGCGGATGGGATTACCTGACGCTGGACGGTGCGTCCCGGCGCCTCTACATCTCCCGCGCCACACATGTGATTGTGATCGACGCTGATTCCGGAAAGTCAGTCGGCGATATCCCAGACACCCCCGGGGTGCACGGCATTGCTTTAGCACCGGAATTCGGCCGGGGTTTCATCAGTAACGGACGGGAAGGTACCGTCAGCATTTTCAACATAAATACGTTGAAGACGCTGAACAAGGTGAAGGTCGGGGAGAATCCGGATGCCATTCTTTATGACCCTGGGAGCAAACGGGTTTTTGCTTTTAATGGACGCAGTCATGATACCAGCGTGATTGATGCGGGAAATGGCGCGGTCATTAGCACGATCAAGCTCAATGGGAAGCCGGAGTTCGCCGTCGCGGATGAGAAGGGAGAAGTGTTCGTTAATATCGAGGACAAGAGCGAGCTAACGGCAATCGATTCGAAGGGCCTGCAGGTCAAATCAACCTGGCCGTTGGCGCCCTGCGAAGAACCTACAGGACTCGCCATCGACCGCAAGAATCACCGCTTGTTTTCCGGGTGCAGCAACAAACTGATGGCGGTGGTGAACGCGGACCGCGGCAAATTAATTACCACTCTTCCCATTGGCGACGGCGTGGATGGAACGGCGTTCGATCCGGATACCGGGCTTGCGTTCGCTTCATGCGGAGAAGGGGTGCTCACGGTTGTGCACGAGGATTCTCCAGATAAATTTTCGGTTGTAGAGAATGTTGCCACTCAACGCGGCGCGCGGACTTTGGCGCTCGATCCCAAGACTCATCAGGTGTTTCTTGTCACCGCGAAATTTGGGCCACCACCAGCGGCTACTGCAAGCCAGCCACATCCCCGGCCAGCAATTCTGCCGGATAGCCTTGTGGTGCTGGTGATTGGAAAATGAGGTTTAAGAACCAGACAACTTAATTCACGTCGAATTGCTCCTGGTGCAGTGCGGGATCGCTCTTCACGATAATGGTGCGCTTAGTCAGTTCTTCCATTTCGTTCAGCCAACGGCCGTTGTTGGCTTTGAGCGCCTTGGCCACTTCCGGATTGACCCGCAGCATTACATCGGAGTGCTCAAGATGCCTGGCCATTTTGCGCATCTCCACGTAAATCTCGTTGCACACCGTGGATACTGATTTCACGAATCCCGTAGCCGAACAATAGGGGCAGGGCGAACCGATGGTGCGTTCGAGGGACTGCTTTACCCGCTTGCGGGTGATGGCGACGAGTCCGAAATCATTAAACTGCAGAGCCTTGGACGGGGCGCGATCCAGGCGCAGCGCTTCTTCAAGCGCCTGCATTACTTTTTGCCGGTTACGACGCTCATCCATGTCGATGAAGTCGATCACGATAATGCCGCCCAGGTCGCGGAGGCGAATCTGGCGTACGATTTCCTTGATGGCATCGACGTTTGTCTTCACGATCGTGTCTTCGAGGCGAGTGGTTTTACCCACGTACTTGCCCGTGTTGACATCGATCGCGACCAAGGCTTCGGTCTGATTGATGACGATGTAACCGCCGCTCTTGAGCCACACTTTTGACTTGAGTGCCTTGTTGAGCTCTTCGTTCAAGCCAAACTGTTCGAACAGCGGCGTCTCTTTTGAGTACAGTTTCACGCGCTTGACTAAGCCAGTCTGGAAACGGTTTGCGAAACGCAGGATGCGTTCGTACTCCTGCTCGTTGTCGACCCAGATGGCGGAGAAGTCCGAGGTTACCTGGTCGCGAAGCACGCGCTCGACTACGTTCAGATCGTGGTAAATCAACGCCGGGGATTTGGAACTGTCCGCGCGGGAGCGGACATCAGCCCAGAGCCCCTTCAGAAAACGGATGTCGGCGCGCAGCTCTTCTTCTGAAGCGCCTTGCGCGGCGGTACGAACGATGAATCCGCCATGGCCGTTTTCGCGTTCGCTGTGGATAATCCGTTTCAATCGCAGACGCTCTTCTTCTGAGGCGATCTTGCGGGAAACGCCGGTGTGGTTCACGGTCGGCATAAAGACCAGAAAACGCCCCGGCAGTGCGATGTGGCTGGTGATGCGCGCGCCCTTTTTCCCGATCGGTTCCTTGGCGATCTGCACCAGGATTTCCTGGCCTTCTTTGAGGAGATCAGTGATCTGGGGAAGATTCAGCGGTTCGTGGCGGCGGAAGCGCCGGCCTCCACCTCCGCGCCGTCCGCGCGGCCCGCGACGGTCGAAGGCCGGACGCTTGGCACGCTGGGTGTAGCCGGCAGTGGCTGCTGGCGCACGCACTTCGGCGCGCGCGTCCACGGCACTATTGCCTCGCGCTTCAGCATCGAGTACGGCCTCGGCTTCCGCCTGGGCTTGTTCGAGTTCGGCTTCGGCTGCCGCTTCTTCCTCGACTTCTTCCTCTGCCTCGGACAAGTCGGCTTCTTCGGGAGAGAGGGGCTCGGCGGAAAAGGGAACTACATTCGCGTTTACCTGCTCAATCTGCGCAGCCGGCTCGTGATATTCGTTCGCCTCGTGAGTTTCCTCTTCGAGTTCCTCGAATGCCGCGTCTTCCTCAAGCTCTTCCACGTAGTGCGCGAGATCGGCCTCTTCTTCCTCGATTTCTTCTTGTTCTATCGTGCCAGCGGAAGCCGGGGAAGGAGCCAGATCAGATCGCTCCGGAGCCGAAACCATAGGGTGATCCAACTCTTGTTCTTCTTCTGCGGCTTCGGCCCCGAACACGGCTGCCACATTCATACGTTGCAGTCGTTTCTGTTCGCGGTCCCATTGACGAGAACCGATTTCAAAGGGCACTCGCAGTGTTTTTGTTTCTAAATCCGCTTCAACATGCTCCTGGCCCGTTTGGGAAGGATCGGCACCGCGGCCGCTGGAAGCAGGCCGATGCTCGACTGCAGCCTCTGGCGTGGCGAACAGCGGCTCGTCTTCGGGGAAAGCTTGCGCAATCGGCTGAACGTCATCCGGTCTGACCTGGCCCGACTCACTGGCCGGTGTCTGCGCTAAGCGCTGATATTTGGAAATCGACTCTCCCGGCAAAATGATTGGCTGGTATCCGGGTGGAGGACCGTATTGCGGACGTTGCGGTTCGTGCGCGTCCGATCCCGGGCGCGCATACTTCGAATCGGGAAAGCGCTCGCCACGACGCCCACGCCGGCGTCGCCCACGCCAGCCCCGGGGGTCGCGGGCTTCGCCGTGGCTTTCACGCGGGCCGTTGGGCTGAGGAGTTTCGTGGGATTGCGCTACAGGCTGTGGTTGCGATTGGACCGGAGGAGCAGCTATAGATAACTCCTCTACGTCCGCCGGAGCAGAAGAAGTATGCACGGGTGTGACCTGGCTCGCGGGTACCTCGTCCACTTCCTCCTGCTCTTCGAGTTCCATGAAGTCAGAGACGTAAAGAAAAGCGTCACGTTCTAGTCCGATGTCGACGAAGGCCGACTGCATACCCGGCAAAACGCGGGTCACGCGGCCTTTATAGATGGAACCCGCGAGCGTGTATTCGTTTTCCCGCTCCAGGTAGATTTCTGCCAGCTGATCATCTTCAACCATGCCCACTCTGGTCTCATGAGGCGTGGAGGATACGAACAGTTCTTTTGTCATTGAAACTCCGGTCTTGTGCCGCGTTCGCGGCGCGGAATCACCGGGTGACAGGCAGAAAAAGACGGGTAGGGCTGAACGCTGCGATTGTGATTTCGAGCAAAGGATGACTCCGGTCTCGGAGTTTCTTCCTTGACCGGGTCGCTGAGACTAGCTGAGTAATCTTTTGCACTGATCGCATTCGCCTTGCCGGGTTTGTGACCGCTCTCTCAAGTGCTGAGGGGGCCGTTACCCGCCCGGAGGCGCCTTAGCTTCAATCCTGCCCGGCTTCTTGCTGCTCCTGTCGCCGGCGAAATGCCCTCTTCACGCGAGGGCTGTCGTAATTTCCCGCGCCGTAGCGCGGCAATCTTTTGGTCGTCCTGGTTCAGTTTACGAAGCGGCGCATTCGCACATTCATGACAATGCCCAGCGCCAGGAACATAAACAATACGGATGACCCACCGTAACTCATTAATGGCAAAGGTATTCCCGTAACCGGCATAAAGCCGACTACCATGCCGATGTTGACCAAAATGTGGAAGCTAAGCACCGCCACCACACCCGTCACTACGAACGTGCCAGCGCTGTCAGGCGCTGTTTGCGCGTTCTGGGTCAAGCGCATCAACACAATGAAGTATAACAGCATGACCCCTAGCGCGCCTACAAATCCATGCTCCTCTGCGAATGCGGCGAAAATAAAGTCTGTTTGTGGCACTGGAAGGAAAGCAAGGTGGGTCTGCGATCCCTCCGAACTCCCCCAGATCCCTCCCGAGCCAACCGCGATCAGGGACTGATTCACTTGGTAGCCTTTTCCCTGGGTATCGGCGTCCGGGTGCATAAAGATGGTGAGCCGATCACGCTGGTACGGTTTGAGCACCTTGAGCCAGGCCACAGGCATCAATAGCCCCGCCACCAGCGTTACCACCAGCATCTGCTTTAAGCGCACGCCGCCCAGGAACAGGCCCATGACTGCGATCGGAAGATAAGTGAGCCCGGTACCGAGATCGGGTTGGGCCAGGACCATCAGCATGGGTATACCCACCATTGCGCCTGCCTTCATGAAGTCAGACCAGGAGAGTTCTTTCGAATGAAGGTCGGCGAAGTACTTGGCCATCGCCAATATCAGGATGAGCTTGACCCATTCCGATGGTTGAAAGTGCATGCCACCGGGCATCTTCACCCAGCGGCGTGCGCCCAGGTACTTCTGGCCAAAAATCAGAACCGTCATCAGGGAGGCGACCGCTACGATGTAAAACCAATGCACGCGATCCAGCAGAACCTGGTAGTTGAGAAGACTCATTAGAAACATTCCCGCCAGACCGCCCATAATCCAATAGATCTGCTTTACATGCGCACCTGCGAATTTGGTGTAGGTAGTGGCACTGCGGATCTCCATGACACCCAATCCGCAGATCAGCAGCACGAAGAGGAGCAGCAACCAGTCGAAATCGCGGAATGAAACGTAACGAGACATAGAATCAGCCCTTGGCAATTAGCATTTAGCCCTTAGCCCTTCCTCATCGGAAACGTTCCCCTACTGCAATCCGAGTGCGGAGGTTGCGAGCGGGGCACGCACTTTCTCCACATCCAACAGAAATTTGCCGACATGCAAGGCCTCCGGATCGTGGGGAACACTCCACATAGCACCAATTTCCAGTTGGCTCTCGTTCTTCGCCAGCTTGCTTGGGGCGCGACGCTGTTTCTCCACGTAAGCCTTAATGACTTGCGCCGCAGTGCGTGCCGCCAGATATCCGTGTTCTCCTTCTTCCAGCAACGAACACACGACGATTTCGGGGTTGCGCCTCGGCTCTACACCAGCAAACCACCCGTTGTCTTTAAACTTTGATTTGCCTGCCGCACCCAGCTTGGCCTTCATGGCATTGCTGATAGTTTGCGCGCTTCCCGTTTTTCCGGCAAAGTCGATGCCCTGCAAATGTGCGCTGGGAGCCGTGCCCATTGGATTAACTACATCCGCCATGGCATTGGTGATGATCTCCCAATTCTTCGGATCGATTGGTACCCTAATCTCGTCTCCCACTGCGGAAGCTGGGATTACGTTCTTGGGAAGGTCCGTAGGCCTTGTGACGTGAGGACGATGCAGATTGCCGCCGCTGGTGATCGCACCGATAGCTCGCGCCAGTTGGATGGGAGTTACCGCGACAGCGCCCTGCCCGATACCGACGGAAATCGTTTCTCCCGCATACCACTTCTGTTTGAAGTTGCGGATCTTCCACTCTTCTGAGGGCATCACGCCGCTCACTTCCTGCGGGAGATCGATGCCTGTTTTCTGACCAAGGCCGAACATCATCGCGTATTTTGCGATCCGCCCGATCCCTAGCCGTTCCGCCAGCGTATAAAAAAAGACATCGCAGGACTGATAAATCGCTTTAGTGACGTCCACAACCCCGTGTACGCGGTGCTCGGCCACGACCCAGCATTTGAAGTATCGTCCGTAGAATGAAGCACCGCCGCTGCACGTCACTCTCATGTCCTGCGCAATGCCTTCCTGCAGGCCCGCGGTGGCCATGATGATCTTAAAAACCGAGCCGGGCGCGAGCTGAGCCTGAATGGCCTTATTGAGGAGGGGGTGGTCATCATCATTCACCAGCTTGGCCCATTCGGTGTGCTTGATGCGCACCGCGAAAGCATTGGGATCGAAAGTAGGCCGGCTGACCATAGCCAGGATTTCTCCCGTTCGCGGATCCATAGCGACAATCGCCCCATTGTGCCCGGCCAGAGCCTGTTCTGCCGCGATTTGCAGATCGATATCGATCGTCAATTTCAGCGGTTTGCCGGGCTCGGCCGGCTTCTCTTCAAGTTGTCCAACTTCCTTTCCGCGGCTGTTTACCACCACTTGCCGTGATCCGTTCTTGCCCATTAGAACCTGGTTGTATTCAAGCTCTACCCCTGACTTTCCCACCACGTCTCCCGGGTTGTAGAGCTCCCACTGCGGCTGGTTGAGCATGTCTTCGCTGACCTCGCCGACATAGCCAATCAGATGGGCCATGAAACCGTTGCGTGGATACAAGCGGCGATGCGCCATGATCGTGTCCAGCTCCGGCAGTTCGTTGCGGTGGGACTCGACGAAGGCCAGTTCGTCCGGCGTGATGTCTTCTTTCAGGTAAATCGGCTGGAACTGGGCGGTTCCGCTGAATCGACGAATTCGCTCGCGCACTTCCTTGGGATCAAGATGCAATCCCGTGGCAATCAGGTCGGCATCGGCCGAGATGTCTCGCGTGGAATCGCGCAAGAGCAATGCGGTAAAGGATGGATAGTTATCTACAATCGTGCGTCCTTCGCGGTCGAGTATCCTGCCGCGGGGAGCCAGAATGGGCACGCTGCGAATGCGGTTCTTCTCGGCGAGGTTGGCATAGAAGTCGCTCTGCACAACCTGCAGCCGCCACAAGCCATAGGCAAGGATGAGAAAGACGACAAGGATGATGTATTGCACCGCGGTAAGGCGGACCTGAGAGACTTTTTCGTCGCGGCCAAACATCAGACCTCAGGCATCGGCAGTCGGCCCTTGAGCCCTAGCCAATGCATCCTTTCGGGGGAAGTTAACTTTATTCTAACGTGCTGAGTTGCGGGAGAGTATTGCAGCTTCAGTGACGGAGGGACATAGCCGCTGGGTGAAACCGCGACTCCGCGTTTGGTGCTCACGGAGCAAGGCGTGGACTAGGCTCTCAGTTTCAGTCGATCCAGGAGCGTGAACAGGATGGCGGCCACAATTGCGTTTGCCACGGCGGAGCCGAGCTCGTGAGGCCAACTCCATTCCAGCGTGAGTCCAACCAGGCCGCGAGCCACCAGAAAATAGACAAACTCGTGGACTACATAAAAGATCAAGGTGACCAGCACCCGCGCGCCCAGGTTTTCGACGTCTAGCTTCACCCCGATGGACGACGCGCCATATCCGACTACTGTCTTCGCGATCCCGTACACGCCGATGGGGTGGTGGGTAAGCGCGTCTTGCAGGACGCCGATGGCGGCGCCGGTAAGCAGACCCGCTACCTGGCTTCGCCTGGCCACGGCGAAAAAGATCACCACCAGCAGGGGAAGATCAAAGATGGAAAAGAAATGGAGGCGTAGCGGCAAAAAGGCCTGGAGGAAGATTGCGGTCAGAGGCACGAGCACAGCCACGGGGACGCTGAACTTGTAAACCTCTACCTGATCCTGAGATGTATAGCTGATCTGCACGCTATTGAGGTTTGTCCTCCGCCGGAGCTACAGACGTGGGTGCGACTGCTGGTTTGGGGTGAGGAATCGAGGGTACTGTCCCGCTTGATACCTTTGTCACCGGTTTGGTCACGCCTCCCGGTGTGCCTTGGCTCTGGGTACTTGGCAGGGTTTCTGGCGGCAAATTTGTACCCTTGGCCTCGGCGTTGTTGGGCGGGACCTGATTCGGCTGCTGTTTTGCTCCTGGCGATAAAGGCGGAGGGACTGTGGCCGTACCTTGTTTCTTGTCGTCGGGCGGCGGTTTATCCGGAACTGAAGGTAGACGTTGCGCCAGGACATCGACTGCCCGCGTGGGGCCGCTATCTGCAACCGAAGCTGCCTGCTCCTCCTGCTTCGTAATTACCAGCACTTCTTCCAGCTTGCTCAGATTGGCTGCCGGATGCAGGCGGATGTTCAGAAACAGACCTGGTCCGGGCGATACTCTGGTGATGGTGCCAATAGGCAACCCCTTGGGGAAGATGCGGTCACCGCCACTGGTCAGTACGGTCTCTCCCGCGGCCACCTGCTCGTCCGACATAACCTTCTCCAGCACGACTTCACCAAGCGGCGTACCCCGCACGATGCCCTGCAAGCGGGATTTCTCCAAAAGGGCTCCTACGCCGCTGGTCTGATCGTTCATCAAAAGCACCTGCGCCGTAGTGGAGTAGGCATTTAATACGCGGCCTACCACACCGTCAGCGGTAATGACTGGCATGGCTTTCTCGACACCTTGACGGGTACCTTTGTCGATAAAGACTGAACGCGATTGTTCGCTGCCGCTGGAGCCGATCACTTGCGCGGCCAGGGTTTTCGATATGAATTTTTGTTTGAACCCGAGCAGGGCCTGCAGCCGTCGGGCCTGCTCGGCGTCATCGCTCAGGCGCACCTGTTCCAGTCGAAGGCGCTCGATCTCGTACTTCAGATCGCGATTTTCCTGGCGCACACCTCGCAGATACACGTAGCTATGCCAGACATCGGAGACACCGCTCTGCAACCAGGTTAGGCCTTTTTCCAGGGGTGCTACGGCGTTCACGGTCCAGACACGAATTAACCGGGTGGATTGTTGTTCAGTGGAGCGCTTGACCTGCACCGCCAAGCCAAAGACCTGCACAAAGAGGACAGCCGCGAGGATGGAAACGTTACGGTAACGGCTGATCAGATTTTCCATGGCCCCAACAACTCAGTTTCCAGCTTCCGGGTTCATGTTGCAAGTTACATTAGCGGCGCCACGGAAATGCAAAACTCGAGACCTGCCCTACTCAATCGAAATTTTTCTCAACAATTTGAAATCGCTCAACATCTTCCCCGTGCCCAGAACAACGCTGCATAGCGGGTCGTCGGCAATAGAAACCGGTAATCCGGTTTCCTCGCGGATACGCTTGTCCAGATTCTTCAGCAGTGCCCCTCCACCCGTGAGTACAATGCCGCGGTCGCTGATGTCAGCGGAGAGTTCCGGCGGGGTACGCTCCAGCGCCACTCGAACGGCGTTCATGATCGTAGAGACGCACTCACTGAGGGCCTCGCGAATCTCGCTATCGTCTACGGTAATCGTCTTGGGCACGCCTTCAATGAGATTTCGGCCCTTGATCTCCATGGTCAGCGGTTTGTCTAGCGGATAGGCGGAGCCGATTTCGATTTTGATTTGCTCGGCTGTGCGTTCGCCAATCAGCAGGTTGTATTTTCGCTTCAGGTAATTCATGACGGCTTCATCCATCTGGTTGCCGGCCATGCGGACTGAACGCGAATACACAATGCCGCTCAGAGAGATCACGGCAATGTCGGTTGTGCCACCACCGATATCGACCACCATGTTGCCGCTGGGCTCAGTGATGGGAAGCCCGGCGCCGATTGCCGCCACCATCGCCTGCTCTACCAGGTAAACCTCACTGGCCTTGGCGCGATAGGCCGAATCCATTACGGCGCGCTTTTCCACCTGCGTAATCTCGGATGGAACCCCGATCACGATCCTCGGATGCACCAGCATCTTGCGGTTGTGCGCCTTCTGGATGAAGTAGTTCAACATTTTTTCTGTGACTTTGAAGTCGGCGATCACGCCATCCTTCATGGGCTTGATGGCCACGATATTGCCGGGTGTGCGGCCAAGCATTTCCTTGGCTTCCTTACCCACAGCTTCCACTTCGTTGGTGTTCTTATTCAAGGCCACAATCGAAGGCTCATTGACGACGATGCCCTTGCCGCGGGCGTAAACCAGCGTGTTGGCGGTGCCTAAGTCGATGGCGAGGTCGCTGGAAAAAACGCTGAACAGCGACCGCAAATTGGTCATGCGTGAACCGCCGGAGTGGAATCCATTCGATGACATACTTGAGCTGTCTCTCTAGTTGGTCCGGGCGCTCCCGGTACTCGTATCGGTCTTTTGGGGGCGGGTGTTTAATTCTAAGTGATATTCCCGATCCCGGCCGCACACCAAAGTTGCTGCACCTCGGGAGCCCAGCTCCCATTCCGCTCTACTGAATCACCACCGTTTTCTGCATCGTATTTACCCCACCCTTGGAGTTTTGCGCGGTGATGGTGATCACGCTTTCGCCTGGCGCCAGCGGAGGGGTGAAGTAGTGGAAGCTACCGTCATTGCCTATGACCGGCACTTCCTGCCCATTCACCATTACACGCGCTCCGACTTCGGTCTTGCCAGTTAATTCGAGCACATGACCGTGCTGGACCAAGGGTTCCAGTTCCAGACTGATGCCGGCCGTGTTCTTACCCTTGGTGATGATGGTAAAACGGTTTTTTTCGCTTTCCAGGGACTCTTTTTCGTCGCGGTCAAAAGACTGGACCACCCAGTAGTAGGCCCCCTCCGTCAGACCGGATACGATCACGTCGGCAGTGTTTACCTTCTTATCCACGATGGTGGACGAGAAGTATGGGTTTCGCGAAATCCGCAGCCGATAACCCACGGCATTGGGCATGGCTGTCCAGGAAAAGTCGACCGACTTGGGGCCGCCTGAGGAGAAAATCGGCATCATGTTGGCAGGCGCGATGGGGGTCGGCGGAGCCACCTCTCTTATCTTGGCCATGCGGGGAGACTCGGTCTGGAACGATACCCCTTCACCGCTCATGAGACTCTGTACTTCACCGCTTCGTACCACCTCAGCAGCACCTTTGGTGACCACAATCTGGTGACGATCAGTTTTCGTATCATTCTGCACCCGGGCGCTGCTGTCGGGTGCTAACGAAGCGGTGGCGCCCCTGACAATGACTTGCGACCTGGAACCTTGCACATAGGTGGCCGTGGCCAGGTCCACAGTCCCGGTAGTAACTGCAATTGAGACGTTCGTCTGCTGTTGCTGGTTGGCGGAGTTCTCCTCTACCACAATCAAGGAGTCCTGCTTCACCGTATAGTTGGTGCCGTCGTGAAAGACGATTTTGGCCATGCCTTCGGACCCGGTCTGAATGACGTCACCCTTTTCCAGCGGGACGCTGTAATCTGCAGCAATCCAGCTGTTGACATTAGCTTTCTTGACCCGGACGGTGCCGTCTAGAGCCGTAAAATGCGCCTGCTGCGAGCTCATTGCGGCCGGTTTCGCGGGTCCGCCGGATCCGGCGATCAATTGACCCAACCTGCTGATCAGACTACTGATGGAACCGACGCCCTTTTGGCGGGCCTGAGGAAATGCGAAATAGACGCCAGCCGAAAGGACGGCAATCACAATGAATATGGCCAGGAAAACACTACGATACGTTACCGTCTTCCAGGTTACGTGAATTGTCGGTTTGCCGTTTTCAGACACTCAGGCACCGAAACCGAACAGACCTCAGAAAATATCGGGTATTTCGAGGTTATCACAAGCCTAATTGGCCGGCAGGGTTAATCACCGTGGGTCATAACGCTGGTGGGCATGTCCGGTCGGGTGCCATCGACATCATCGTTGGCTGGATGCCGGATCGATGCAAGCTCCCAAGACGGACCCAGCACCTGCCCAGCCCTCATGCAGTGATAGTCACATCCTCAAACGGCTGGGTGCGGGGGATGAAGACAGAGATCTTTTTCACGTCGGGTGGCATGGATATGAGCTTTGCCCAGGTGCTGATGTTTGCTTGCGGTCCAGCACTTCGACCTTACGCGGAGCGTGGCGGCCGGCGACAGGATTTCCGCGTTCATCTTTGGCAACGGGGTATTTGATTTTGCTGCGGGCGTCGGCAAGATAGGCATGCCATACCAGACTGTAAGCGTCGCTTGATCCCATACCGTCGAAGGACTCGCCCCAGCGCTTCGGCTGATCCGTCCTGTTGCGATACTCCCATTTCATAGCCACTTCGACACCATCCACTTCGTAGTCGTTCGTCCCAATTGCCGATTGGCTGGTTTTCTGATCTTCCGCACAAAGGTTAATCGGAACGGCTGTAAGCAGCGCGGCGGTTGGCGACGATGCAGAGGATCATAAATGCCTTCGAGAGATTAAATGGTGATAGCGGTCTGTTAGACATGAGCGGTTTCCCAGAAAAGCGCAGAGTTCTTGCCGCGACTCAATTCCACTGAGTGATCGAGGACAAGCAACGGATGATATTTGCAACACCGGCTTGCGTAACGCGTGTTATATACTCTCGCGGCTGATGAAAACGATCGTTGCTTTCCGGCTTCGGTGTTTCCCGGCCTTGCTCGCGGCAGCTATTTGTACGCTGGCCCACGCGCAACCGGGATCGCAATCTCCTGCGCCAGTGGTTTCACCCGAGGTGCACGAGGACCACTCGGTCATTTTTCGCTTTCGCGCATCCAATGCGAAGGAAGTACTGCTCGATCTGGAGGGCGCCAAGCCGGCGCCCATGCAAAAGGACGACCAAGGGATCTGGACCCTCACCAGCGGCGCGCTCGAGCCGGACTATTACGGCTACGGCTTCATCGTGGACGGGGTGCACCTGCCTGACCCTTCTAATCCTCTGCTCAAACCAAATCTGCTCAATACCTCCAGCGAGGTGCACGTTCCCGGTTCGGCATTACTCCCGTGGGAAGTGAATGAGGGCGCGCACGGCATAGTCCATCATCACTTCTACAAGTCCGGAGTTGTTGGAGACCAGCGAGATTTCTATGTCTATACGCCACCGGGATACGATCTGCGGAGTGGGGCGAAGTACCCAGTGTTTTATCTACTGCACGGCTTCAGCGATGACGCCAGCGGGTGGACGGCGGTGGGCCGCGCCAACGTGATTCTTGACAACCTGATTGCGCAGGGCAAGGCCAAGCCCATGGTTATCGTCATGCCGCTGGGTTATGGCGCGCCGGAGATGCTTGTTCACGGTTTTGCAGCGTTCAGTCACGAGGAGCTTCGAGACCGTAACTTTCGCAAGTTCACGGACGCTTTGCTCAGGGAAGTGATTCCGCAAGTGGAAAAAAGCTATGCGGTGATGAAAAACCGCGAGTCGCGCGCGATTGCCGGATTATCGATGGGTGGCTCTGAATCTCTGCTCACTGGGCTGAACAATCTTGACGAGTTTGCCTGGATCGGCGCCTTTAGTTCGGGTGGTTTGAGCGAAGATTTCGCCACCGAATTTCCGTCGCTTAACTCCAAAGCCAATTCACAACTGCGCCTTTTGTGGATTGCCTGCGCCACAGAAGATCATCTCATCGATATCAATCGCAAGTTGCGCGATTGGCTCAAGTCTAAGGGCGTGCAGCACGTTGACATCGAGACTTCCGGCGAGCATACCTGGATGGTGTGGCGCCGCAATCTGGCCAATTTTGCTTCCTTGCTGTTCAAATGATGAAACCTTTTCTTGTTGCCTGGGATGTAAGTCACCGCGCCATCGCTGATTGCATCTGAAAACGGGGATACGCTGGGCAAAGATACCGCAGTTCCCGAGAGCGGGATTCTTACCATTCGAAAGTCAAGTGGCTCGTTCGAGCTTTATTCAGCCGACCAGAAGCTAAACCTGGAAGAGGCTCGCCGGTTGATTCTCGAGCCATTGCTTTTTCCCAAGCTTCCAGGTGATCTTGAAGCCGCCAGCAGTTAGGAGCGCGAATTTAAGCAGAGATCGCCGGGCTGACTGGCAGCGATGTGCTGGTCTCGGGGTCAGAGACCCATTGCCAGGCACGGCGGCCATTTTCCCGCAACACGGTTCGCGCCTCCCCGTAATCTACTAACCTGTTCAGCACAGTTGTCACCGAGGCGAGCGGATCTTTGTGTCGCACAAGAACCGGCGGCATGCGCTTTTGTATCTGCTCACATACTTCTTTTGCGGCGAGCGGGTGATTGGCTTCCATCAACACGACCCTGCAAGCTTTAGTGAATCCGGGCTGCCGGCCAGCGCTCTTCCGGTCCACCAGTTCTAATAACTCTTCGCTGAGAATTTCATCTCCGAAGAGATTGGCCAGGCCCACAATCGTTTGTTTCACGGTGCCGATCCGCTTCATCACATCGGCGCGCTGCCGCATGAGTTGCCGGAGTTCTTCGTGCGCCGCCTTCACAACCTGCTGCACATGTGGATTGCCACCGCCCGGAAAGTCCCTGTGCTCGCCACCATTACCGCCATTACGACCGATTTCCATTGCCATCCTCCGGAAAAGCGTGTCCGGCTCGGCTTCCACGGATCGCCACTACCCGCAGACACCAACCCCTGGATTGAATACGGAATTGAGCGTGCGTTCGTTCCGTAAACCTTGGACCTCGCCCGCTAGTAGCTCGTGGATGCGAGAGACGTCCCTTGCTGGCTTAGACGAGGCGTGTCCGGAAAGGTAAGGGCAGGGGATTGTAAAATCGTGCACTCCCCAGGAGTGCCGGCGAAGATTTTGCTATGTAAAGATTTGAAATCCAGTTTCCACCAGCAGATGCCTGAAACTCCGGAGGGCCGAGTTGCCAGAACAAGAATGCAATCTCGTCGGCGAACTCAGCGTCACGTTGAGACTTGGTTGACCCAATCCCGTGTCCGGCATCGTAATCAACCCGCAGCAGCACCGGCTTGCCACTGCTCGAAGACGCCTGAAGCCGCGCCGTCATCTTCGCTGCCTGCCAGGGTGCGACGCGCGGATCATTTACTCCTGTGGTCAAAAGCACTGCCGGGTAAGGCGTGCTGGGCTTCACGTGCTGATACGCGTCCATGGCATAAAGCGCCTTGAAGCCGTCCGCTTCCTTCACTGTCCCGAACTCGGGAATATTCGCAGGTCCACTGGCCATCAGCTCGGAACGTAGAGAATCGGAGTCACCGACGCGGATCAACGCCGCCCCGAATAACTCCGGATGCTGTGTGATCGCGCCGCCGATCGTTACGCCACCGGCGCTGGTTCCTTCACCCGCCAGGTGCCCAGGCGAGGTGTACTTGTGCTCGATGAGATAGTGCGCTCCGGCGACGAAATCGTCGATGGTGTGCTGCTTGGTCAGCTTCTGGCCTGCAAGGTGCCAGTCCTCGCCGTATTCGCCCCCGCCGCGTACATGTGCGACGGCAAATACGCCTCCGCGTTCGAGAAATGCCAGCCAGGTTGGACGAAAGGCTGGATCCAGAGTGATGCCGTAAGCTCCATAACCTTCCAGACAGGCAGGATGCGAACCGTCCAGTGCCAGCCCGCGCTTGTGGATGATGGAGAGCGGAACCATCGTGCCATCCGCGCTCTTCGCCTTTACCTCTTCTGAATCGATCTGCGAAAAATCCACGGGTGACGGAGGAACTAGGCCCGTATCATTCAGCCTGTCCGATTTCTCATCCAGTGCGTACCACAGCGGCGATTTTGTCCAGGAGGTCAGTTCCAGCCAGGCGCCAGGTTGAGTTGGGTTAGTTGCCAGCGATTGAATGGCCCCATCGAAGGGCAACTTCACGGGCTGAATTCCGCCGCCATCGTGCGGCAGCCGCCGTAAACGTCCGATCCCGCCGTCGAGATCCTGAATGTAAAGGGCATCGGCAGCCGCGCTGATATTGGTGACCACTACATTGCCTGCGGGCACGACGACAGTTGCTTGAGCGAGGTCTGGTTTTGTAAGGCTGGTGCGGAGCACCTTGAAACGCGACGCCTCCTTGTGGGAAAGCAAGTAGATTTGATCGCCGTGCACATCCAAGCCAGTTACGGCGTCAGCCTCGTCGGCGATTTTCCTCCACGCGGTTTTGGCTCCCGGATTGGTTTGCAAAGGCACCGCATATAGGTCCAGCTCTCGTTTCACGCCGTGGATTACAAGGCCGAGAAGAGATTTTGGCGCACCAGGGGAATAGGCGAGTACTGAAAAATCATCTTCCGTGACTTTGATGTTTGGATTGACGTCATAGCCGAAGACGGCGGGTTCGGTTTCGGAATCAGCTCCCAACGTATGGTGGTAAACACGGAGTTTTTGATAGCGTGCCGTCGCGGGAGCGTCTTGCGGCAGCTTCTGCAGCCGCGAATAGAAAAAGGAGCGACCATCGGGCAGCCAACTGGGGGAACCGAACTCAGCGCGATCGATGCGGTCACTCAGCACCTTCCCCGTCGCGCTCTCGAGCACATGCAGCACGCTGTTTTCCGATCCTCCCTGGGATATTCCGTAAGCCACGTATGTGCTGTCGATCGAGGGTTGGAAATAGTCGATGGAATAATGCTTGCCATCGGGCGTGGTCAGTTTCTCCGGATCCACCAGCAGGCGCTCGGGTGACTGGAGACCATCGCGAACGTACAGTTTGCGATTATCAGAGCCCGGCTCGGTCTTGTAATAAAAATATCTTCCGCCCCACACCTGAAGCCCGGAAACCACGGCGCCGGCATTGTCCAGAGCCTTCACTCGCTCCACCAACTGATCGCGCCCGGGAATGCGTGCCAGTGTGCTCCGAGTGAAATCGTTCTGTGCCTTCATCCAAGCGGCCACTTCGGGATCGTCGATCTTCTCCAGCCAGCGATAAGGATCGACGACTTTGGTTCCAAAATATTCGTCGGTTACTTCCCGCACAGGGGTCTTGGGCAACTGCACCTGGGCAGCGAGCGAAACGGACGTGAGGATGAGCAGCAAGCGGAAAGTTCGTTGCATGTGAAATCCTTTCGAGTCTCTGACTGCGGTGACGTAAGTGAAAAAGCTTACCGCGGCAGTGGACTATTTGTCATGATTGGACGTGTAAGTACTGAATTCGTCTTAGTAAGGGTATGAAACGATTCACTTTGCTGTTCCCACAAAGTTGGTAGAGTTTCTCAAAGTTAAACAATTTTGGCCTTAAATTCTTGACAAAAATGAGACAACTGATAAAGTTCGATCAATCGCTCCAATTCCACAACATTTCGGGTGCCGAACGATATGAAGAATGTGTATGAAGTCCTGCGGCAGAAAGAGCTTGAGCTGGCGAGACTGGAAAAAGAAGTAGAGGCTTTGCGGGTAGCGGCACCGTTGTTGTCCGATGATAAGGAAGCCGCGGGGGAAAACAAGCCGACGTTGGCCTCGACCAGCGCGCCACAGCAGCCGATCCGCATTCCGCAAGCGGCGGTGAACGCCACGCAACCACAGGCGCGCGCGGCGGGGTGGGAAGACACAGCCAAGCGCTGGCCGTAGTCGGTGACGCAGTGCGTCGACTGCGTGCGCGAGGGGTACTGTTCCTGAATCTGCCTGGGTGATTTGTTCTCAAGAAAGGGCGGCGAAAACATTTTTCCGCGGGATGCTTTTTCGTTCGAAAAGCATCAGCCGACTCAGATGTGGAAATCAGCTTGCTGACTTAGAAGTCAGCGATGCTATACTGCGGCAAACTCCTAAACAACCAGCCATTGCATCCCTTTTCCAGCCGAAGAGGAGCGGGGAGTGTCCTCAAACTCGGAGGAAGGTGATGAGCACAGCAGCGGTTGAGAGTCCAATCAGGACCGCCAGGGCACCGCGCCGAATTCCTCGTTTCCCTTTAGCTGTCCCCGTGGAGATTACCGTGTTACGCTCAGGCGTTCCGGACAGCATCCCCGGCCGCCTGCTGAACGTGGGTGAGGGTGGCATCGCGGCAATTCTGGCGGGCGAGGTGCGCACCGGAGATTCGGTGGGAGTCAGCTTCCGGCTGCCCGACGTAGCCTTGGCCGTTCACGCCAAAGCAGTGGTGCGGCATCGCTCGGAATTGCGCTGCGGAGTGGAATTCCTGGGACTTTCTTCGGAGCAGCAGGGCATGCTTCGCTATTGGGCCGGCCAGGCACCGCGGAAATCCGTCCAAAATGCTTCGCCAGGGTTTCATAATAAATCTTCAGTATCCTTAAAACGGCGGCGCAAGATAGATTCACCCGGGCTGCGCCGCATTCTATGGCTTGCCGTCGCGATCCTGTTTATGACCTGCGCCATCGGTTGGTGGCACTGGTACCGGGTGTGGCAGGAGATTGAGTCGCAGATAGCGCCGGTCAGCGGATTTTCGTCGCCAGAGCCGGCTCGTGTGCCTGCTGAGGTGATGGACCGATTGGTGACTCACAAGATTGAGCCGGTTTATCCGGCAGCGGCTCGCGAACAGAACATGCGCGGGGTCGTGCTGCTGGAAACTGTGGTCGGGGCGGATGGCAGCGTGGTTGATGCTCGTCCTCTGGGCGGCCCGGAGGCACTGGCGCCGGCCGCGGTCGAGGCAGTGAAGTGGTGGCGCTTTCAGCCTTATCACATCAAGGGCAAAGCTGTGGCAGTCGAGACCACGGTGGCGATTGAGTTTCGGCCGCAGGCGCGAAGTTCTGCATCGGACGCTGAAAACTGAGACCGGGGAGTAAATCGGCAAAACGTCGCAAGCATGGGCAAAATCCACGTCCTTCCCGAGCATGTTGCCAACAAAATTGCCGCTGGTGAGGTAGTTGAGCGTCCCGCCTCGGTGGTGAAAGAACTTCTGGAAAACTCACTGGATGCCGGGTCGACGCGGACTCGGATTCAGGTGGAAGCCGGTGGCAAGAAACTGATCCAGGTCACCGACAATGGCTGCGGTATGGTACGCGATGATGCTCTGCTGGCTTTTGAACGACATGCCACTTCGAAGATCAACAATGCGGACGATCTTCTCAGGGTCTCGACTTTAGGATTTCGTGGCGAAGCGTTGCCTTCGATTGCGTCGGTATGCCGCCTGCGGCTGGAGACACGATCTCCGGGAGAGAACTCCGGAACGCTGATCGAGATCAATGGCGGCAAGATGTTTCGCGTGGAAGAAGCCGGGCTGCCGGCCGGAACATCGATCACGGTGCGTGATCTCTTTTTCAATACTCCGGCGCGAAAGAAATTTCTCAGGGCTGAAGCGACTGAACTCTCGCATATCGCTTCGTTGGTGACACACTATGCGCTGGCGCATCCTGATAAGCATTTGGAATTGCATTCAGCCACGAATGCGGTGCTGGTGGCGCCGCCAGTAGCCGATTACAGGGCGCGCATTCACCAGATTTTTGGAAAGGAAGTTCTCGACCAGTTGCTTTCGCTGGCGGTTCTTCAACCGCTGCAGCGACCGGGACTGCCGAAACCCCCGCCGTGGCGGCGGGAAGGTGAGGAAGAAAGCAGCAAAGATCCGGGCGAGCTACGGCTGCACGGTTTTGTTTCCAAGCCGGAAATCCAGAAGCTCAACCGCAACTCGATCTATGTTTTTGTCAATGGGCGGCTCATCCGCGACCGGTTGATTCAGCACGCGATGACGGAGGCATACCGAAACGTGATTCCGCCGAGCGTGTTTCCGGTGGTTTTGCTGTTTCTGGAATTACCCAGCGGCGAAGTGGACGTGAATGTACACCCCTCCAAAACCGAAGTTCGCTTTCGCCAGCAAACGTTGCTGCATGACTTCGTGCGGGATTCGGTGCGCGCCGCGTTGGTGAAGGCGCGGCCCGTTCCGCAATTCGTTACTGAAATGACGGCGCGACCCACGGCAACGCCATCGCTCACGCCTGGAGCGCGCACTACGGTTGATATCGCTGCGTGGCGCGCAGCGTATGTTACTGCGGCACCACCGGGGTTCGCGCTGCAGCCGCCGGCCTTGCCGCCGATCACCGAACGCCTCCAGTTTGGAGGCGATGGAATCACGGTGGAGGCCAATGCTGCGCTGGCGCTGGCGCGGGCGCCTGAACCTGTGCTCCCTGGGAATGGGTGTGCTCCCCCCATTCAGGAGGAGCCTGATGCTCTGAGCGATCTTGCGCCTTCAATTTCTTCTCTGAGGTGCCTGGGACAGATTCGCGAGTCTTTTATTCTTGCCGTGGATGAGCAGGGGCTGTGGATCATCGATCAGCACGTCGCTCACGAGCGGGTGCTGTTCGAGAAAGTTCTGAAGCAGCGTGCCGCAGAAACAGTGGAGAGTCAACGGTTGCTGATGCCCTTGGTGCTCGAGTTGACGCCGGCGCAGCAGGCGGTATTCTCGGAAATTTCTCAGGAACTCGCCCGCAACGGCTTTGAAGTCGAGCCGTTCGGCACGCGCAGCATCGTGGTAAAACTGGCTCCTGCTGGGATCGATGGGCCACAGGTTGAGCACCTGCTGCATGAATTGCTGGACCAGGTCTCGCGCGAGGAGCAGGCGATCAATCTGGAACAACTTTGCACTCGCATTGCTGCGTCGATTGCCTGCCACGCGGCGATCAAAGTCAACATGCCCCTTGAGCAAAATAAAATGGAGTGGCTGCTCAACCAGCTTGCCAGAACGGAATGCCCCATGTCCTGTCCCCACGGTCGGCCAGTACTTCTGCGATACTCAATCCAGGACATTCAAAAGGCGTTTAAGAGAATTTGAGAGTAGCCGCTCGCTATTGGCTTGGTCTTTGGCTGAAGACAACCGGATCGTGATAAGCGCCTCTTTTACAAATTCACATGTGGCAGCGCGAACTGGAGAATTTGGGATTTGCAACGATCCCGGCAGTTTTGGGGTTGCACGAAATTCAATTATTTCTGACTGGTCTCGGCAAACTCGTTCTGCCTCGCACTAAGGCTGGAATCCGCCATATGTTCAACCACAAATCAACTGCTGCTTTCGCTCAAGATGTTCGTCTGATGGCGATTGCGTGCGATGTCCTTCGGTCCAAACGCAACGCCGTTTCATGCGACCCTTTTTGACAAGTCTCCGAATGCTAACTGGCTGGTGGTTTGGCATCAGGATACGGCACTACCGTTGCAGGACAAATCCGAAGCTGAGGGCAGGGACCATGCTCAGTCAAGCAAGGTGTGATTTATGCGCATGCTCCAGCGACCGCACTGCAAAAAGACTTAGCACTCCGTCGATGATTTCACTCCTGAAAACGGGCCACTGCGGGTCTTACCTGGAACCCATAACCTTGGGGGTTCTCAGCGATGACTCGCTTCAGGAAATCGCAGCCAGCGTAACTCCGAGGGAGCGCCTCGTTGCCGAGAGGAGGCATTTTGGCAATGCGGCCGCTTGTTGTGCATGCTTCGTCGAAGTCTCAGACACATACTCCCCGGCGAGTTCTCCACATCGAGTATGCCGCCTCGATGAATATCGTCCAAGGGCTGAGACTCGCCAGGGCATGAGGGATTCAGCGAGATGACCGAGCAAGACCTCCAAGAACTTCGGCGCGAGAAGTGGCGGCTCAACGGCTCACCGGTGCGAAGTTTGGATGATGCGCGCGGCTTTATCGAGTCGGTTGGCTTCTCTCTCATGTATCCGCTGCGCTCGCCTTTGTTGTTGCCCACGTTCATTGGAGCGTGGTCCGGTTCGGAAGATCATCTGCCGACCCGGCAGCATGCTTTCGCTGATCCTCGTGCTCAGGATGCGACCGAGCTCATCGTGAGGCTGCTTCGTGACCGCGGTGCCTATGAAGCCAATCTATTCGAAGAGAATAATGCTTTCCTGATCGCAGCTTCAATTTTCCCTTATTTTTATGCGCTGGTAGGCGAACGCAATCCCAAGCAGCCACCCAAGCCCGGTCCCCGGTCGGAGTATTCCCAGTTGGCATGCGACGCGTTTTCTGCCATTCAGCGTGGCGGGCCGATTTCCAAACAGAAGCTGCTCGAAACTCTGGGTAGAGGTGTCTCGGCGGCGGCGCTCGCCAGATCGCTCGCGGAACTCTGGTTCAAGTTGCGTATTACTCGTGTGGATTACAAGCGGGGCGAAGGCGCTTCCTGGGATGTGCTCTACCGCTGGGCGCCGGATGCGGTGCGGGAGGGAATCGAGCTTTCCGTAGCAGAGGCACTTTCGGCGCTGCTGACGAAGTACCTGGATTGCGTCATCGCCGCTGATCAGGAGGAGTTAGAGTCCTTTTTCGGCAACTTTGTTTCACGTTCAAGGGTAAAGGAGGCGGTAAAAGCGCTGTTGGGCGCGCGCGAGCTGGAGTTTGTGCGGGTGGGGAATCGGTCGTTGCTTAAGATCACGGAGGCATAAAAAACACGGACGGGACCGAAGTCCCGCCCGAGCGATGACTACTTCTGCTCCGCCGTAAATGGCAGCAGCAGATTCGACTTTTCGCCAAGCACAGTTTTCGGCAACTCACCATTCCAGCGCTCGAACAGCACCCGCTGATTCTCGAGGCGCCTCCACGCCAGGAGTTGAGGAGTGATTGATGCCTGGCGCAGACGGTTGGCTTCCGCTTCGCCGCGTGCGCGCTCGATCAAGCTGGTGGCCTCACCGTGGGCGCGAGCGATCTGGCTGCGCGCCTCGCCTTCGGCTTCGGCTACGGTTTTCGCCATCTCGGCCTGGGTAACCGCCAGCTGGTTGCGGGCGCGCTCCGCTTCAGTGATGGCTTGCGTCTTCTGTGTGATCGCCTGTTCAATCGCGGCAGTAAAGCGCGGCTTGCCGATGAATCCGAATTGTTGGATCTGCACGCCCACGGCCGAAACCTGCGCCTGCACGCGTTCACGCGACTCACGCAGGAACTGTGCTTTGTTCTCGCCGTAGATGTCCTCCAACTTGTAGGTGGAAGCCATCTCATTGAGCGAGTTGCGCACGATGTCTTTCAGGATGCCATGCGTAAAACGATCCAGGTTGTCGGTGCGGTACTTTACGTAGAACTCCGGCACCCTGGCTGAGTCAATCGCATACGACATCGATACATCTGCGCGCACTTCCTGGCCTTCTTTGCTGTTAAAGACAATCTCCTCGTTGTAGGGATGGCCTTCGCCCACATCGGCTGTCCACTTCACCGTTTGCACGAAGGTGGGAAATGGGATCACCTCGGTTTTCAGCGGTGAATAGAACACCCATCCAGTGCGCACCGGAATGTCCTGCGCCCCGCGTTGACTGCCGGCAAGGTTCACTTCCACTCCAACATATCCGGCGCCGATGCGAGTAACCCGCACCAGGTTCAGGACTGCTACGATTCCGATGGCCAACCCGAGGGCTAATAAGGCTGCGCGGAACAGGTAGCGGCTATTGCCGCCGATTCCGCCGCGAATTTCGCGATCGTTGAAAATGGTTGTGGTCATAACTCCCCCTTTCTCCGGCGCACACTGGTTTGCGCGCGGACTTGTCCCTTGCTCGCGGGAACGCCTTGACAGAGTTCCGGCAGAGCCGTGTTTAGTGCCGTTGCCGACGCCAGATGGCTGCGATCAGGGAAGGAACAACGACCAGCAGCAAGAGCGTCCCCACAATTCCGCTCCATAGCCCCAAGTCGCTGGGCAGGTTCATCCAGGCGAGAAAGCGGCTGAATGAAGCTAGAGCCAGCAGGGCGACCAGAACGGTCAGCGCCAGTCTGATTCTCTTGTTCATGACCCGCCTCGTTCTTCTTCGCTTTAAGAGATGACGGGCGAGGCTTGTAGAAGCGGCGATATAAGTACCGTAGAATCAGAGATCAGCGGTGAGGCTTTCGAAGAATTGTTAGGAGCGTCCCACGCCTACATACTCGAAGCCCATGGCGCGCAGGCGCACGGAGTCGAGCAGGTTTTTGGTATCGACAATGACGGGACGTTTGAGCAGGTGCTTGATTTTCTCGAAATCGAGGCTGCGGAATTCGGGCCAGCCGGTGCCCACGACCAGGGCATCCACCCCTTCGGCGGCAGCGTACGGCGTTTCACAGTAATGAATGCTGCCGTTCAGTTGCATCTGGGCTTCGGGAATGGCAACTGGATCGTAAGCGCGGACGCGGGCGCCCTTGGAGAGCAGGTTCTGAGCCAAGCGAATCGAAGAAGATCCCGCTACCGAGTTCGTGTTTGGCTTGAAGGCCAAGCCCAGGATGCCTACATCTTTGTTCTCGACGGAGTTGACCAGGGTTGAAATTTTTTCCACGACCCGGTCGGCCAGGCCGTGATTCACTTCCCGGGCAGCGCTGAGAACCTTCAGGGAGACTCCATGTTGCTGGGCGAGTCCGGCGAGGGAATCCATATCGGACTCGACGAAGATGCCGCCCATGCCGGCTCCTGGCTGCAGACATCGAGGAGCGATTTTCTTATCGAGCCCCAACGCGAGGGAGAGGCTGAGCGCATCGGCATTCACCTTCTCGCACAAGCTGGAGAGTTCATTTATGAAGGAGATCTTCGTGGCTACGAACGCAGTGGCTGATTCGCGCACCAGTTCCGCGGTTTCGTGATTCGTGACGATGACCGGAACGCCGCGCATGACCAACGGATGGAAAATTTGTTTGAGGGCCGCGACGGCGTCATTGGAGGACGTACCTAGAATGATGCGATCCGGCCAGTTAAAGTCTTCAACCGCGCAGCCCGGAGTGAAGAACACAGGCTGGGAAACGATGGTAGCGCGCAGGCTGGCGTCGCGCAGGCGCTTTTCAACGATGGTCGCACTGCCCACCGGCACTGGAGTAAGGACGGAGAGGATCGGTGGCTTGGGCGCAAGACGGGCGATGCGCAGAGCGAGGTCAGGCAGATGGTCGGGTGCGTCTTCCGCCAGAAAAATGACTTGCGCCTTGCGGGCGAAGGCCTCCATGTCAGTGGAGTAAGCCAGGCGCCCGGCACGGACGTTACGCTTGATGACCTCAGTAAGGTTCTTTTCGTAAAACGGGATATTGCCCTGGGCCATCTCGACCATGCGGGAACTGTCAGGGTGGCAGCAGGTAACGGGAGTACCGAAATCCGCCAAACAGGCTGAAACCAGGGTACCGAGATAACCAGCACCGTAGACCCCAGTTTGCATGTTCCTCCGAGGTGGACACGGCCGCGTACTCCGCTTCGGACGCGGCATTCGCTACTCCTTATGTATCCCGGGGGTGGCGCAGTTGGCAACGCACCGGAGGCCGTTGTACTTCCGTCGAATGGAACGTATTAATTTGGAATGAGTTCTGGCTGCGGAGGATTACTGCCCCCGCACCAACGCACGGCCGAGAGGCACGCCGGCCAGATCTCTCCAGCAATTTGGCTCCTGCTCGCGAACAAAGGTCAGCTCGCTAACCCGTATGGATCGCTTGCCATGGAACGAGGCCCAGCGCTCGTGGGCGATCCGGTACGCCTCCCTGGCCTGCTGCTCGGTGCTCATCTTTACGATCGTCAAGTGGGGCATGTAAGGCCACTGTTCCGGGCAACCGAACATGGTCGTGTTCAGACGGTCGTGAAGTTCCCGTAGCCGATAGGCAGCGTAAGCGACGCGGATGAAAACCGTGGGAGTTACCGGAACGAACGTTTCCACATCACCTAAGGTCACCTCGAAAGGCTCGATCCCGCTGCAAACATCCTCCAGAATTTCGCGCGCTGTGGGCTCCGTGCTTTGCAGAGTACGCGGGGGGAGAATGGTGAGATGGGCTGCCAGATGAGGGAGTTCGGGATGGAGTTCCCGGCGCAGCTTTTCGACAAACTCACCGACAGGATTCCGAACGTAAGCTACCAGGGCGTAGCGGATCGGGTCCGACATCAACATGCAATTATAAACCTCTCGTCATTGAGCTCTGGTGATGAAGGCAAGAGCTAACCGCAAAGAACCCGAAGGTTCCGCAAAGGCCGCCAAGAGCACCAAATGCAATTGCGCATGAGAGTGTGCCGGAGTGCAGTATTGGCGCGTGTTAAAATTGCAATTAGTGTCCCTCCCATGCTTCCGGACGTAGAAAACCTTGTTGCACTCCAGCAAGCCGACCGGGAAATCCTACGCTTAAAGGAAGAAATTGCTGCCTTGCCCAAGCGAGTGGCGGCGATCGAGCAGAAGCTTGCCGGGACTAAGGCGGCGCTCGAGAAGGCCAAAACGGCAATCAAGGCTGATGAGGCCGCGCGGCGCAAGTACGAAACCGCCATCCAGGACCTGCAGGGCAAAATTTCCAAGTATCGCGACCAGTCGCTCGAGGTGAAAACCAACGAGCAGTACAAGGCGCTGTTGCACGAGATTCAGTTTGCCGAACGGGACATTCGAGCCAACGAAGACAAGATTCTAGAGCTGATGATCGATGCAGAGGCGCGAGAGAAAGAAGTAAAAGCGGCGCAGGCGGAATTGAAGGAAGAGACGGCGGAAATTGAAAAGGAGAAAGAGGAAGCGAGGCAGCGCACGGCCGAAGACGAGAAGCTATTAGCGGATTGGAACGCCAAGCGCGACAAGTCGCGGAGTGCTGTCAGCGCCGAGCTGCTGCAGCATTACGATCGCGTATCAAAGTATCGGGGCAGCGGGATTGCAGAGGTTCGGGACCAGAAGTGCATGGGTTGCCAGGTGATGCTGCGTCCGCAGACCTTTAACGAGGTGCGAACCGGGGAGCGTGCGGTCAGCTGTGATTCCTGCCAGAGAATTCTCTATTACGTTCCAGGGCAGGATACGGTAGTGACGGCTGCCGCTGCGAATACACACCGGCGCCGGCCTCGTCCCAAGCTCGATGCAAGCAACGCCTGGTATTACCGTTCCGAATATGGTGATGCCGGCGAAGTCTTTTTGAGCTTCATCAACGCAGACGGTAACTCCAGCCGCCGCATTTACGACGTGCACACGGGACGAAAACTTGACGACACCCTGGTCCGCGAAGGCGAGTACCGGTTAGGCTTTCCGGAAGACCTTCCGAGCGCCATCCGGCTCAACGGTAACTGGTCCGAAGAGGAGCTGGATGAATGGGGAGATGAGCTGCCCACCGTTGTACTAGATATTCTCCAGCGGGATCTACAGCTCGCCCGCGACGAGGCTGCCAGCAAGAGCCAGGTACACTCTTCCCCCCCGCACACTGAACACTCCGCCGCAAGCTAGGGAATCCTGCCGAGCCGAATAGAATGGATCGGAACGTCTTGCTTGGATCCGCCATGCCGAAAAAGCGTTCAGTACCCGCGGAGGTTGTGAAAATCTCGGCACGGGGCGCCAGGCGTCTGCGTGACGGGCATGTTTGGGTATATCGCTCTGATCTGATCGGAGCGGATGGAGTGGGCGCGGGAGCTCTGGTCGGCGTTATCGACGAGCGTGGCGCATTTCTCGGCACAGCCCTTTACAGCAGCACCTCTGAGATCGCGGTTCGGATGATCTCAAAGGAGGCCGTTCGGGAGCTGCCGGCGCTGCTCCGAGAACGAATCCGTGCAGCGATCGGCTATCGAGAACAGGTTGTACGTAACGGCAATGGGTATCGCCTGATCTTCAGTGAGGCTGATTTTCTTCCAGGGTTGATTGTCGATCGCTACAACGATCTACTCTCGTTTCAGGTGCTCACGCAAGCGATGGATTCCGAGCAGGCGCGCACAGTGTTCATGTCGGAGCTGACCGAGGCTCTGCATCCGGCCGCCGTCGTAGAACGGGTTGAGCCGAAGATCCGGCTGCTGGAGCAGCTTCCAGCCCGCGACTCGGCTCTGGTCCTGGGCGAGAAGACGAGCACGATCTTCACTATGAACGGAGTGCAATTTCATTGCGACGCTCTGCAAGGGCAGAAGACAGGAGCGTTCCTCGACCAGAGGGAAAACTATGCGGCCGCCGCCGAATACGCACGCGGCGAGGCGCTCGACGTGTGCTGCTATCAGGGCGGGTTTGCGCTGCATTTGGCGCGATGTTCCAAAGTTACGGGCGTGGACAGTTCCCGGCCAGCTTTGGAAATGGCCGAGCGCAATGCCAGTCTGAATGGCCGAGAGCTGGAGTGGATTGAGGCGAACGCTTTCGATCTGTTGCGAGACTATTCAGAGGCTGGACGGCAGTTCGATACGATCATTCTGGATCCTCCCGCTTTCGCCAGGAGTAGGCGCCACCTCGAGGCGGCGTTGCGGGCCTACAAAGAACTGAACCTCCGTGCCCTGCGTATGTTGCGGCCGGGAGGAATTCTGGTCACCTGCTCCTGTTCCTACCACGTGCCCCCTTTGGACTTCCTGAAGAGCGTCCTGGCAGCGGCACACGATTCTCATCGCACCCTGCGTCTGCTGGAAAACCGCGCACAGGCAAAAGACCATCCCATCGTTCTGACAGTCCCCGAAACCGCTTACCTGAAGTGCCTCATTTTGAGTGCAAGCTACTGAAAGGTAAGTACAGATAATCGATTGACATTAACTAACTCATGTTTTATGATTCAGTTTGGCTAATGGTGGCGTCCAAGGTAGTGCGCCGGAGTCATTCAACAGGTTCGCCAGACTTTTAAGGAGGAATGGAGTTATGACAGTTATTACCCGCTGGGACCCCTTTCGTGAGTTCAACACTCTGCAGGACCGCATGAATCGGCTGTTTCGCGATTCGTTTAGCGAGGGCCAGGAAGCCCTGACAACCTCCACTTTTGCTCCCCCGGTGGACGTTTACGAGGACGAGCACAACGTGACGCTCAAGATTGAGGTTCCGGGGATCGATGAGAAAGACATCGAAGTCCGCATCGAGAACAACACTTTAACCGTTCACGGCGAGCGCAAGTTCGAGAAGGAAGAGAAGGAAGAGAACTATCGCCGGGTAGAGCGGCAGTATGGCAGCTTTACTCGCAGCTTCACGCTGCCCAACACGGTTGACCCTGAGAACGTCCAGGCCAACTATGACAAGGGCGTGCTGAAGATCAAGCTGGCGAAGAAGGCGGAAGCCAAGCCGAAGCAGATCAAGGTGAACGTTGGAAGTGAGAAGACGCTGGAAGGCAAGGAAGCCAAAGGCGCAGGCCGGGCTGCATAAAGGCTCTGTTGACCGGGCTAATTCTAAAGGGGAGGTAGCCAAAGTGGCGCGCCTCCCCTTCTTTTTGCGTTGTCATTCCGAGCGCCGCGAAGCATTCCGGAGCTGCCATCAAAAGCATAGCCCCTTCGCTTTGCTCAGGGTGACAATAGAAGTGTAACGCGCATCAGAGATAGGGGCACTTATGCCAATTCGTTGGGACAAGTTCACCGTCAAGGCGCAGGAAGCAGTGCAGCGGGCGAACGAGATCGCCTCGGAGCACGGCAATCCGGAAATGCTGCCGGTGCATTTATTAGCCGCTTTGTTGGAAGACAAAGAAGGCATCGTTCCGCCCGTACTGGAGAAGATCGGCATTGGGCCGCAAGCGGTGTTGAATGAGGTCTATCAGGAAATCGAGCGGCTGCCCAAGGTTTCGGGAGGGGCGGCGCAAGCGGCGCTTTCGCAAGCTGCGAACCATCTGCTGGAGCGGGCCTTCAAAGAAGCCGACAATTTTAAGGACGAGTATGTCTCGACCGAGCACGTGCTGCTCGCAATCACTCATCTCAAGCAGGATGCCGCCAAACCAATTCTCGCGCGCCATGGGGCAAGTTACGATGCCATTCTCAAGGCCCTGACCGCGGTGCGCGGTTCGCAGCGCATTACGGATCAGAACCCCGAAGCCAAGTACCAGGCGCTGGAGCGCTACGCTCGCGACCTGACTGAGCAGGCCCGGCGTGGGAAGCTCGATCCGGTGATCGGCCGTGACGAAGAAATACGCCGCGTGGTGCAGGTGCTCTCGCGTCGTACGAAGAACAACCCCGTGCTGATTGGGGAGCCTGGAGTCGGTAAAACCGCCATTGTAGAAGGGCTGGCTCAGAGAATTATTTCCGGAGATGTACCGGAGATCCTGAAGAACAAGCGGGTGGTAGGGCTCGACCTTGGCGCCATGCTGGCGGGAGCAAAGTACCGCGGTGAGTTCGAAGATCGCTTGAAGGCAGTTCTCAAGGAAATTGAAGACTCGCAAGGTAAAGTCATTCTCTTTATCGATGAGCTGCATACCCTGGTCGGTGCGGGCGCTGCCGAAGGCGCGATCGACGCCTCGAACATGTTGAAGCCTGCGCTAGCGCGCGGCGAACTGCGCGCCATTGGCGCGACCACGCTCAATGAATACCGCAAGCACATTGAGAAAGACGCAGCACTGGAGCGGCGGTTTCAGATCGTGTTTGTTGGCGAGCCGAACGTTGAGGACACGATCGCAATTCTGCGCGGTTTGAAAGAACGCTACGAAGTGCATCATGGCGTGCGCATTAAGGACTCCGCGATCGTTGCGGCGGCGACTCTTTCGCATCGCTACATCTCTGACCGCTTTCTACCTGACAAAGCAATCGACCTGATCGACGAAGCAGCGGCTTCGCTCCGCATCCAGATTGACTCCATGCCGACCGAGATCGACCAACTGGAGCGCCGAGCCACGCAGCTAGAGATCGAAAAGCAGGCCCTGAAGAAAGAAGATGATCCTAACTCGAAAGAGCGGCTGGCGGCGATTGATCGAGAGCTTGCCGATATTCGGGAAAGATCCAATGCCCTCAAGGCTGCATGGAAGAAAGAAAAAGATCTGATCGCGCGCTCGCGGCAGCTGAAGGAAAAGATCGAGCAGCTCAAGATCGAAGAACAAGCTGAGGAACGCAAAGGCAATTTGCAACGGGTCGCAGAAATCCGCTACAGCCTGATCCGTCAGGCGGAGGAGGAACTAAGCAAGATCACGGCGCAAATGGAGGGCCAGGGCCATCGCATGCTCAAAGAAGAGGTGGACGAAGAAGACGTGGCTAAAATCGTCTCCAGGTGGACCGGCATTCCGGTCTCGAAGATGCTGGAAGGCGAGGTCAAGAAGCTGGTCACCATGGAAGAGCGCCTGCGGCAGCGTGTGGTGGGACAAGATCCCGCCCTCGATCGGGTGGCCAACGCAATCCGCCGCTCTCGCGCCGGCCTGAGCGATCCCAAGCGCCCGATCGGTTCGTTCATTTTCCTGGGTCCGACCGGTGTCGGCAAAACCGAACTCGCCCGCGCACTAGCTGAATTTTTGTTTGATGACGAGCATGCCTTGTTGCGCATTGACATGTCGGAATATATGGAACGACATGCCGTTTCACGTCTGATTGGCGCGCCTCCGGGATACATCGGGTACGAAGAGGGAGGTCAGCTTACGGAGCAAGTCCGGCGGCGTCCTTATGCGGTGATTCTGTTTGACGAGATTGAAAAGGCTCACCAGGATGTTTTCAACATCCTGCTGCAGATCATGGACGATGGCCGCCTGACGGACGGCCAGGGCCGCACCGTTGATTTCAAGAACACGGTCATTGTTATGACCTCGAATATCGGCTCGACGTATCTTCAAGTCGAGAACATGCGCACTGCCGAAGAATTTGACAGCGCTGCCAAATTAGTGATGGAGGCTCTGCACGGCCACTTCAAGCCGGAGTTTCTGAATCGGGTGGACGACATCATCGTTTTCCGTCCGCTCGGGAGAGAACAGCTGGTCAAGATCATTGAGCTCCGCCTCGAGGATGTTCGTCGCCTGCTGGCTGAGCGCAAGATTTCACTCGAGCTGACCGACGCGGCCAAAGAGCTGCTCTTCACCGAAGGCTTCGATCCGAACTTCGGCGCGCGTCCGCTGAAGCGCGCCATCCAGAAGCTGGTGCAGGATCCGCTGGCTCTGAAGATCCTCGACGGTGAAGTGCTGCACGGCGATCACGTTGTGGTGGACGCGGATCAGCGTGGCAGAAAGATGACCTTCAAGGTTAGCCGGCGTGTGGGACAAAAAGAACCCGTCACGGCAAGGAGCTGACCGACACACTGCCACAGCTGTTCACCTGCAGCCCTGCACAGCATCTTAAATTGCCCGCTCTGGCATTGTTGCCATATCTCAGTTACAGTCCTTGCGGTAATTCCTCGCGGGGGGACACCGCATGAGCGTGAACGCGTACCTTGCAAAAAGTACGATCGTTGCTGCTTTGGGAGGTCTCCTTTTCGGATTTGACACGGCCGTGATCTCGGGAACCACTGCGGCGCTCACCCACACGTTCCAGCTATCACCACTCCTTTTGGGTGTGACAGTTGCCAGCGCTCTGTGGGGGACCGTGATCGGAGCCATGCTCGCCGGCTTCCCCGGAGAGTGGATCGGAAGACGAGACAGCTTGCGGATCATGGCGATCCTGTACCTGATCTCGGGATTGGGATGCGCGTTGTCGTGGAACTGGCATTCACTGATCGTGTTCCGTTTCCTAGGCGGACTTGGGATCGGCGGGTCTTCCGTGCTCGGACCTATGTACATCGCGGAGATTGCGCCCGCCAGATTAAGAGGCCGGCTGGTTGGATTTTTTCAATTCAATGTGGTGCTGGGAATATTGCTGGCGTATTTTTCCAATTACCTGATTGGGCTGGCCGACCTTGGAAGGTCCGAGTGGCGCTGGGAGCTTGGGGTCGCGGCAATTCCGGCCACTCTATTTTTTATGCTGCTGTTTGGTGTTCCTCGCAGCCCGCGTTGGTTGGCCAAGAAGGGACGCATCCAGGAGGCTAGAAGTGTACTTCAGCTTGCCGGCGAACGGGATTATGAACGAGAGCTTCAGGAGATCGTCGATTCGATCCGCATCGAACAGCAACAAGCGGGGGAAGCCTTGTTTTCCCGGAAGCATCTTTTTCCGATTTTCCTTGGCGTGAGCGTTGCCCTGTTCAATCAACTCTCGGGTATTAACGTGATTCTTTACTATCTCAATGACATCTTCGCCCAGGCAGGCTTCAGTAAGGTATCGGGCAATTTGCAAGCGGTAACCATCGGGGCGACGAACCTGATTTTTACGATGCTGGCGATGTCGGTGATCGACAGGATCGGGCGCAAGACTTTGCTTCTGATTGGCTCGGTAGGAACCGCGGCGTGCCTGGCCGGCGTCGCGACTATTTTCTTCACCGCACGCCATCAGAGTGCACTCCTCTGGCTGCTGATTGGCTACATTGCATTTTTCGCGTTTTCTCAGGGCGCCGTGATATGGGTATATCTCGCAGAAGTCTTCCCGAACAATATTCGTGCTAAGGGACAAAGCCTGGGCAGCTTCACGCACTGGATTATGAACGCTTCGATTTCCGGAATCTTTCCAGTTCTGGCCGCATCTTCGGGCGGGTACCCGTTTCTGTTTTTTTCTCTGATGATGGTCGTGCAGTTCTTTGTAGTGTGGCTGATCTATCCGGAAAGCAAAGGCATCTCGCTCGAGGAAATGCAAAGAAAATTGGCGGCCGCTCACTAGACTAGAGCACCTGTTTTCCGGCTTTCTGACTGCCTAAGTCTCCAGAATCAAGGACATAGAATAGCCGAGCCAGCCAGTTCGGTTCTGCATACAATAGGACTAAGGGTATTTAGATGCCTGTGTTCCTGACTGGAGGTGACTAGATGAAATACATCCGGGGATTAGCGGCATGCTTGGCATTCGCATTCGGGATCTGCGCGTCAGCTCAGAATGCGGGTTTGCAGGACAAAGATATCGTGGCAAGCCATCGCCAAAGCACGGGCGCTACGTCAACAAGCCGAGCCACCGGGAGCACGGTCGGCGGACATGGAGCGGCGAAAAGCAGCAAGCTGGATCAGCAGTTAGCGAAGATTGAGCGGCAGAGCGTGAAATCAGGAGCCGAGAGGCCTGTCGACCACGCATCGTCGCACTTGCCTAAGACAGCCGAGCAAGACCCAGGAAAAACGAAGGCGATTAATTTCGACCATCAACATCAGAGGACAGCGCGGAGCAAAGGCTCAAACAACCGGGGCAGAAAATAAGAAAAGAACGCCTGCTACTTTTCAGCGCGTGAAAGCTGTTCCTGGCGGGAGGCGGCGGAAACCAACTCCGCCGCAGGTCGAGCGCCCGTTTCCTTAAAGGAGTATTTCAACAAACACCACAGAGCACGTACGCCATCCTTCCAGCCGATTTTCTTACCTTCCTCGTAGGTCCGTCCCCAATAGCTGATTCCTACCTCGTAAATCCGCAGGCGGCGTTTGGCGATCTTCACGGTGATTTCCGGCTCGAATCCAAAACGGCTCTCTTCGATGGGGATGGCCTGAATGACCTCGCGCCGGAAGGCTTTGTAGCACGTTTCCATATCTGTCAAGTTGAGATTTGTCAAACAATTGGAAAGCAACGTGAGCAACCAGTTCCCGACGGAATGCCAGAAATACAACACCCGATGCGGGCGGCTACTGAGAAATCTTGAGCCATAAACAACGTCGGCCTTTCCTTCGATCAACGGTTCGAGGAGAATTGGATATTCACTGGGGTCATATTCCAAATCTGCATCCTGAACGACCACGAAATCCCCCGTAGCCTCCCCGATTCCACGGCGCAGCGCCGCGCCTTTGCCCATGTTGCGGGGCTGCAGAAGGAGCCGGATGTTGGGATACTGGTTCTCTAAATCAACAAGAATTTCCCTGGACCCATCGCTGGACCCATCGTCTACACAGATCATTTCCACATCGACAGCTACTTCCAGAACGCGTTGCACCACGCTCCTCAACGTACTGCGCTCGTTGTAAACGGGCATTACAACCGACAATTTCATACCGGGAACCGGAAGTCAGTTTAAATCAAAATGCCTCGTAACGCGTCCATCCGCGAAGAAGTGAGGTTCAAACGCAGTTACCCGTTGAATCCTCCGGGAAGAACCCAGCGGGTTTTCCCCAAGGGAAGTGTAATTAGTTCACAAATGATAGCGAGTCGAGAAAAATTTTCCTGCTAGGGCGTTCGCCTGAGCTTGAAGATAAACGACTTATGACCTCAATGGACTTCTTTGTGCCTGTCGAACCGTCGGCATCGCCCGTTCGATAACTGGTCCAAGCATGAAAAGCCCAGTGCGGATTTTTGTCCGGGGCGACACCAGAGTTTGCACTAGTATCAGTCAGCTACGCCGAAGCTTGGGATCGAGAAATCAAGTTGTTGACACGACATCATGTCGGCTAGCACGAGAAACAGCCCCGTGACGACGGCACCGGTGCCGCTGTGGATATCCTGTGGATGAGTTTTTTGAAATACCTGAGCAGCTTGGCAGTGAAGCTGCTATGATTTTTGGAAGATAAATCAGTTGATTGAAGTAGTCTTGAGGGGGAATGCCGACCGGCATCCTGCACTAAGGTACTTCTGCGTGTGAAGTTTTGCCCGGCCAGGGGCATAAATCCAAATAACAGAGGGGGACGTCCGGAATGAAGGAAAGCTCCATTCGACTGGGCCCTCGGGAGCAGCAAATTGCGGAGTTGCTGCTTCAGGGCTGCGATAACGACGCAATCGCCAAACAGCTCCATATGGCTCGCCGCACCGTGAAGGCGCATTTCAATCGCCTGTTCATGCGATTCGGGATCACCAGCGGTATCAAGCGGGTAAAACTGGCAACTATTCTTTATCGGAGGCAGATATGTTCGGAGGAAAGCGGTATGGAAGCCGCCAACCAAACCCTCGAGAGCAACAGGTCATTGAACTCGTTGCCCAGGGACTCAAAAACCGCGAAGTTGCAGATGCCATCGGAACCACAGAACACGTTGTCAAAAACTATCTACGAATCATCTATGACAAGCTCGGACTCTGGAACCGAGTCGAACTTGCCCTCTGGTATGAAGCGCGCAAGCAAGAAAGCCTTGCCCACGCCTGAAGTTCTGGAGAGCTGGGAACAAAGTATTCTGAGTCTTGATCGGTCGGTACGTATCGGTCACGATCTCAGGAACTAGGCTTTGCTTACACAAAAGGACCTCCTTTGAAAAGGGAGGTCTTTTTGTCTAGTTGTCAAATTACCGGCAGGGGTGTGAGTCGAAGTTTCTAAGCTGCTGAGCTGCCTGTGTGGAACCTTTCTTCGCAGCCGCAACTAGCAAGAGACGCGCCTGATCGCAACTTTTTGCAACTCCATCGCCTCGAGCGTATAGATCTGAAAGCAATACGGCTGCATCAGTGTTCTGCTTAGCCACCGCCCTCCACAACAGCTGCGCCGCTTGTGGAGCATTCCGCGCCCCGGTTCTGCCTTCAAGATAATGTTGAGCAAGGAGGAGGTCTTGGTAACTGCCCGCCGGCATAGTTCCGGTTGGTGCCCCCATCTCGGGTGATTTGCTAACTGTCTCTTTGGATCGCAGCGCCGCCGCGACCGGATTCTGTTTGATTGGCGGCTTTTCCGCATTCGCAGTTGCAAGATTTTCCCTGCTCGCTGGTTGTGGTGTTGAGTCGGCAGCGTGTTCCGAGGGCTGGCTGGCTGGCTGTGCTGCCGGAGCGTCGGTTTTCAACCCCGGAGTGGCGGTCTCTGACACCGAAGCCGGCTTTGAGGCAGTGGCTAGCGAAGGCCGCGACTGCACCCATCGCATATAAGCGAACCCTCCAAACAGGATCAAAAAAATAAGGATGAGGTACTTCAAGCCGCCACCGGAGGGAGCGTCGTACTGTTCGAAGCTGCTGAGAGCTCTTTCCCGCAACCATTGCGTATCATCATGAGTTTGAGGGGAAGTGTGGCTGTGTGCTGAGCGTTCGATGCTGATGTTTCGCGCGCTCGAGCTTACGGGGGAGCCACAGTGTCCACAATACTTCTGCTCTGTGGAATTCATGTACGAGCAGTTCGGACATGTCAACTCCGCGCGAGAAGCGGAAGGCTGATCAGATACTTGAGAGAAGAGATGCTCGTGTTCAGCCTTATCTGAAAACGTGGATTCCGATGTCCCAAAGAACTCCTTGATGATCTGTTCCCGTTCCTGGATGCGGGAGGCGCTGTGCGGCGGAGGCTCGCTCAATGCCGGTGTTTCCGATGTCTGAGACTCTAATTCGCGAAGAAGTTCGGTTAGTGCTTCCTCCCGTTTGTCGGGAGGGGTAGTGAAGTAGACGTGCGCCCAGCGGCCGAGATTGCGGCCAAGCATGGGGTTGATCATCGGGTTCAGTTCCGGTTTCGGCAGTTCACTGACCGGCGCCCGCTCTTTTTCCGTGAAAGCCACTTGATCTCCATGAACAATTCCACTATTGCGAGGCGGAGTTGTCAAACCTGAGAAGCGGGAAAAAGTTACTGTAGATGCTCCATGTTACTCGCAGGCTTTGCGGTGGGCGGGTTCAAACTGATCCTGCTGGGCATCTTTTTGGGTGGTAAAACGACCGCCGGCGGTCTTGCCATACAATTCGGCGCCGGGACAGTAATAAAGGGCAGTATGGACATCCACCCAGACCTTGCTGTCAGGGTTCCCGGAAAAGGCGGGCATCTCTGGAGGGACTGCGAGACCCAGCGTGACCAGCAGCTTTTCAAAAAGCGTGAGGTTAGGCGCGGCGCGTCGGGCATGTGCTTTGCCCGCAGAGGAACCGCTCACCGGCGATTGCGTACTCCGGGTCAGGATTACCGCAAGCAAAATACACGCAGAAACAGCAACCCAGATGTTGGCTCGATGCCGCTTCCAGAGCTTTTGCCCCCAATCCTTCTTCGATGCCTGAACCGCGCTACCCAGTTTTAACCATTGACGGGCTGGCCCGGCCGACTTCCAGGGAGCCAACTGCCCCCCCTCAGACGGGGGAAGCGCTTCCCCGGTCGGGATGATGCGAAGGGGGACCAGCGCGGTACTGTTGGGCTCAGCCAATTTCTGCAAGACTGATTCAGTCGCGCTGGATGTGCGCTCCGTTTCTAGGAGGCCGCCATCTTCCTCGTGCCTCCCTGGTTCGAATGGCTGGCGATCGTCTTGAGCGGTTGCATCCGGTTCGAAAATTGGCTCTGTGTCAATTCGTTGTGAGTGGAGATTTCCGAAATCGCTGATAGATCTCGAGTTTGGATGCAAAGAAGGTTCAGGCGGCTTGTTGGCGGCAACTTCCGACAAAAACTGTTCCAAGGAAGGAGGAGGCAGGGGTTCAGCTTGGGCTCGGTCCTCGCGAATGATGGGCGTCGTCGCGCGCGCCGGATGCCTGGAGGATAGAGAATCCGGCTTACGTGGGATATTCTCGTGAGCCGGTCTTTCGGAACGCGCGGTTCCGCAGATACCGCAGAATAACTCGCCGGCAACAAGAACATTGCCACAAGTCGGGCAAGTTATCGTGGTTTCGACAATACCAGGATCTTTCTTGAAGCCTGATGGCGCTTCCGCACGTACTACCTGCTGTGCTGGCCGGCTCTGCTCAGATTGCGGCGCGCCAGCCGGTTCGCCTGAGCCCTGCAGCCGCTCCAGTTCAGGCCGGAGTTCCTCCAGAAGCTTGAGCATCTTTTCATGCTCTTCTGATAAAGAGTAGGGACTGGTCTTGCGGTTGAAATCGAACGCCTCGACCAGCAGACTTGCCAATAACTGAGCGGCGCGGGCGTTGCCATGGTGGAACGAATTTGGCTTTTCAAATTGCAGTTCGAGGAAGCCCAAGAAGCGCCGATCCCGGTACAACGGAATGACCAGGAGAGCTTTGATCCCCTTTTCTGCCGCAACTTGCAGGAAGCGCTCTCGACTCTTGATAGTATCGGGACACTCCAGGGGCTCGCCGCGATTGAGGTAGGAGTCAGCAGGCACTGCCTCGCCGCTCTGGACGACTGCATTGCCGGCACCAGCCTGATAGCAGAGTTTACCTTCTTTAAGAACTCCGACGGTTACTGCCGAAGCCTTGATGATCCTCTGCGTTCGTTTGGCAATGAGCTCAGCAGCGGCTTCGAAGTTCAGACACTCGCTCTGAAGCAGTCTTCTGGTTTCAACAATTTCGGCCAGAGCCTGGCCGGAGTCGTTTCCCTGAGCGGTGACATGCAGCTGATCCGTATGCTCCTGGACCACATACGCGGCTGCGAGCAACTCTTCGAACGATTCCTCATCGAGCGTCAGTTTACGATGCGAGCCTGTAAGGGGTTGATCCACCTTGATGTGTCCACAGCCAACTGCCTAGTTAACTTTGCCCCATTTTAATGCAATCGGCAATCCAAATTCCGTGGACTCGGCGCTGCGAAGGGCCGAAACCCGAGCCGATGTGCAGCGGGATGCACTGCCACAGGTAAAACGAATGCAAGGATTTGCAGCCAGGCCAGTGTGAAGCTGTTTGCCTCGCCTTGCAGGTTGAAATTCGCCCCTCGAAAGGGCAGGAAAGCGTCCGCGCTCGGAGTTTCTACTTTAGAATGGGGTTTGCTGCGGCGGTTCTTTGGAATCCCCAATCAATGCGTCGAAAGTAGTTTTGCCGTCCTTTGTTAGGGTACTAAACGACAATCAAGGAGGGGTTGCGTATTGAGCACGTCTACAGGGCATAGTCACCTCATTTCAGCACACGGTGGGGAGCTCGTTAACCTCATTGCGGAGCCTGACCGAGCTACCGAACTGAAATCGCACTCGCGCGAATGGCCATCTTGGGACCTCAGTGCGCGGCAGATCTGCGATCTTGAACTGCTGATGAGCGGCGGGTTTTCGCCTCTGCGCGGCTTCATGAACAAGAAAGATTACGAAGGCGTGTGTCGTGAAATGCGATTGGCGAGTGGGATTCTATGGCCCATTCCGATCACCCTTGACGTCACAGACGACTTTGCCAGGTCGCTTAAGCCAGGGAGCAGCAAAGTCGCGCTGCGCGACCCTGAGGGTGTGATGTTGGCGGTATTGCACGTGGAAGACCTGTGGCAACCTGACCGCAAGGCAGAGGCGGAAGCGGTGTTCAAGTCAGCCAGCAGCGCTCATCCGGGCGTCGACTATGTGCTGAACAGAGGTAATTCGTGGTACGCGGGCGGCAAGCTGGAAGGTGTGCAGGCTCCGGCGCACTACGATTTCAAAAGCCTCCGATTAACTCCGGCTGAATTGCGGACCGAGTTCTCACGTCTTGGTTGGAGGCGCGTGGTGGCGTTTCAGACTCGCAATCCCATGCACCGGGCGCATCAGGAGCTGACGTTCCGCGCCGCCAAGCAAGTGGAAGCCAACTTACTCATCCATCCTTCGGTTGGCATGACCAAACCGGGGGACGTCGATTACTTCACACGCGTGCGCTGCTATCAGTTGCTGCTGTCCAAATATCCTGGGGGAACGGTGAAGCTGGCCATGCTGCCCCTGGCTATGCGCATGGGCGGACCTCGTGAAGCGATCTGGCACGGGATCATTCGCAAGAATCATGGTTGTACCGACTTGATTGTGGGCCGCGATCATGCCGGGCCGGGGAAGGATACGAACGGGAAGCCTTTTTACGGTCCTTACGAGGCACAGGACCTGTTTAGGAAGCACGAGGCGGATATCGGTGTGACCATGGTGCCCTTCAGCATGATGGTCTATCTCGAAGGCGAGGACAAATACTATCCCGATGATGAGGTGCCCAAGGGAGCGCGCGTTCTCAATATTTCCGGCACTGAGCTGAGACAGCGTCTGAACGAGGGCCGCGAGATTCCGACGTGGTTCACCTACCCCGAAGTTGTGCAGGAATTACGGCGCAGTTATCCTCCGCGTCACAAGCAGGGAGTCACCGTTTTCTTCACCGGCCTTTCCGGCTCAGGAAAATCAACCATCGCCAACGTGCTGCTCACGAAATTTCTGGAGACCGGGGGGCGCCCGGTTACGCTCCTTGACGGTGACCTCGTCCGCAAACATCTTTCCTCCGAACTGGGCTTCAGTAAGGAGCATCGCGACATCAACATCCGGCGCATTGGCTATGTGGCCTCGGAAATAACCAAGAATGCTGGGATCGCGATTTGCGCGCCCATCGCCCCGTATGACGCGGTTCGCAAGCAGGTGCGCGCCATGATCGAACCGCTGGGCGGCTTCCTTCTCGTGCACGTGGCGACGCCGATGGAAGTCTGCGAACAGCGCGACCGTAAAGGTCTCTACGCCAAAGCTCGCGCCGGGATCATCAAGGAGTTCACAGGGATCTCCGATCCCTACGAGGAGCCAAAGGATGCGGAAGTAGTGATCAACACTGCTGACCTCACGCCTGAGGAGGCAGCACAGGAAATCATTCTGCACTTGGAGCGGGAGGGCTTTATCGGAGTCGCGGAACCATCCTGATCTTGCTTCCCATCTGAAATGACCAGCGCAGTCACAATCCTTATCGGCCTGTTAGTGGGTACCCTGATCGGCATGACCGGTCTCGGCGGGGGCGTTCTGCTGCTCCCCATCCTGATCTTCATCCTGAAAGTTCCGCCGATTCTGGCGGTAGGCTCTGATGCTGTTTTCAATTTTGTAACCAAGATCGGATCAGGTTGGCTCCACTTGCGCAAAGGTACGGTTCGACGCAGAGTCGTGCTCGCCCTGTCGAGTGGCAGCGTTCCAGGATCAGTACTCGGCGTGCGCTTATTGATGCACCTGCGAAATATATATGGAAGTGGGGTGAATAGCTTTATCACCACCGCCGTGGGAATCCTGCTGATCTGCATTCCCACGCTCCTGCTGTTTCAGGGCCGGATTGAGGACCACGTAACCGCTCGTCCGCCTACCATGAAGTCATTCCTCGGCATGTCCGGAATCGGGCTAATCGCAGGTTTTCTAGTGGGGATGACGTCGGTCGGTTCAGGAAGTATCGTCATGATGCTGCTTCTCTTGTTCTACAGCTACGCCCCCAGAGTCATGGTTGGCACCGACATCGTGCATGCGGTTGTGCTTACCGGCGTAACCGGATGGATGCATTGGCGAGTTGGCAACGTTGATTTCCACTTGGTAGCGTCGCTTCTGATCGGCTCAATTCCAGGTGGGTTGCTCGGTTCGCATCTGAGCACTCGCGTTCCCGTACTCTGGTTGAGGCGTATTCTCTGCACGGTGCTGCTGGCTACCGGCGCACGCATGCTTTTGGCTTGATGACACCTGAAAAAATTCATGAGGCAAGATTCTGAGAAAGAAATATTGCAACGCATCCACTCTGCGCTTGAATCGGCGCGCTCGGTTTTGAGTCGATTCACTGCAGGTTCGATCGCAGCGGAATACAAGGCCGGCCATGATCCCGTGACCGAAGCGGACAAATCCGTCGATGCTGTGCTTCACAAAGAACTGCTTCGAGGTGGCGAGGGTTGGCTTTCAGAAGAGAGCGTGGACGACTTTTCGCGTCTCAGCCAGGAGAAATTGTGGGTTGTGGATCCTCTGGACGGTACCCGGGAATTCGTTGCGGGCATACCAGAGTATTGTGTCTCGGTTGCGCTGGTGGATAACGGGCAAGCTGTTGCCGGAGGGATCTGCAATCCGGCGACGAGTGAGATCTTCCTCGGTTCACTGCATTCAGGAGTCACCTACAATGGGAAACCCGCCCAAAGCACGCGACGAACAGACATCAGAGATGCGCGTGTTCTTGCCAGTCGGAGCGAGGTAAACCGTGGGGAATGGCAGCAGTTTGCCGGCGCCCCGTTCGAAATTCGCCCGATGGGGTCGGTTGCGTACAAACTGGCTCTGGTGTGTGCAGGTTTGGCCGACGCCACTTTCACCTTAGTGCCCAAGCACGAATGGGACATCGCAGCCGGCGCAGCTTTGGTTCGGAGCGGGGGCGGATTTGTCTCGACGCTCGAAAACACCCCGCTCCGCTTCAATCAAAAGCAGCCCTTAGTCTCTGGCCTCATTGCCGGGGGATCTTTTCTGCAAGAACCACTGCTGTCGCTGCTAGAGCCTTACATTAACTCCCGATGCCGCTGACGAAAATACGCCACAATTGAATGCACAGCACGGACGCGAGCACAAATGTGAATAGCCTTTACGTTCTGGGTGCGCGGCAGCGGAAGCTTCTTTTCAAGACTGAGCGGGAATGGAACCTTTACGAGAGAGCGTTGATTCTGCGCGTGGACCTGGACAGAGGCACGGCTGAGACCTGCCTTGAGCATAAGAGCCCTCCCGAGGCGCGCGCCAGTGATGATTCCTCCATCGTGTTTAAGAGCGGCACGCTGGCCGGGGATACCCTCTACGCATGCACCTCAACTGAGGTTCTGATTTTCAAACTGCCGCGATTTCGCCAGCTGGGATACATTTCACTTTCCAGCTTCAACGATCTTCACCACGTTGCACCGGCGCATGATGGAAACCTCCTGACCGCGAACACGGGTTTGGACATGGTGCTGAAGCTCACGCGTGCCGGAGATGTCCTAGAAGAGTGGAGCGTCCTGGATGAAGCGCCGTGGTCGAGGTTTTCCCGGGAGATCGACTATCGTAAGGTAGAGACTACAAAGCCCCACCAATCACACCCGAACTACGTTTTTGAACTTGAGGGGCAAGTCTGGGTTACGCGTTTCCACCAGCGCGATGCCATCTGTCTCGAGAATCGTGCGAAGCGAATCCCGATTGATGTTCAGCGGCCTCACGACGGCCTTCTAGTCGGTGAAGGTATCTACTTCACTACGGTAGACGGGAAAATTATCATCGCGAATCGTAAAACCCTCAACGTCGAGCGAGTTATTGATCTCACAACGTTCGGCAACAACAAGACAAAATTGCTCGGTTGGTGCCGTGGACTTCTTCCACTTGATGAGCGAAGGATTTGGGTGGGTTTCACCCGAGTTCGCAAGACCAGATTCAAAGAGAATATTCTTTGGGCAAAGACTCTGTTGCGCGAGGGTGCCGTCGAGAGCCCGACCCACATCGCGCTGTACGACATCGTCGATAACCGCTGTTTGCGCGATGTCGATTTGGAGCCTTACGGTATGAACATTGTGTTTAGCATCTTTCCCGCTTCCGAGCAGTCAGGAGCGAAGTCCCCGTAATCTGGATTTCGCCGCACATAGAGGAGTCGGTATTACGCAACTCCAATGAAGACTGAATTGGTCTTCCTGATGTACCACGAACTTGAACTGCCGGGCCGGCCGCTTTGCCGGACGGAGCCGGGATACGTTCGTTACGTTGTGACTGCTTCCAATTTCCAAGTCCAGATGGAGTGGCTCAGGACTGCGGGGTGGCGAGGGTTGAGTGTAACGGAGGCGCTCACGTTTGATCGCGGGAATGCCGTGGCGATCACTTTCGATGATGGATCGGAGACGGACGTTACGGCGGCCGCCACTATCCTCAAGGCACGTGTTTTTGGCGCCACGTTTTACGTCACCGCTGGGTCTGTTGGAAATAAGGGCTATATGTCATCGCCGCAATTGCGTCAGCTTAGCGACAGTGGGTTTGAAATCGGCTCCCACTCCATGACACATCGCTATCTTCCTGACCTTGACGATGCTTGCCTACGCCAAGAAATGTTGGAGTCCAAGCATCGCCTGGAGGAGATGATTGGTAAACCGATCCGCCACTTCTCCTGTCCGGGCGGACGGTATGATCGCCGGGTGGCCAGATTTGCGCGTCAAACTGGATACGTTACCGTTGCAAACAGTCGTGCCCGAGTAAATTCGCGTTCTTCAGATCATTATGCGCTCGGCCGAGTTGCGATCATGCGGGACATCAGCCTTGGCGACTTTCAAAACATTTGCCGCGGGCGTGAGTTATGGAAGATAGAGCTGCGCGATGCGATTCGCGGTGCGGCCAAGCGCCTTCTCGGCAACCGTATTTACGATTCTGTTCGCCACCGAGCTCTTCTCAGGAGCCGTTGACGCGAAGCGCAGCCTCGGAGGGCGCTGCGGCTGATTCAAGCGATGCTATACTGCGCCTTCGAGAATGGGTGATTTGGAATCTGCTACTGCCGCGGCAATCCCACAGGCACTGAGGCTCAAAACCTACAGCAATCTCGAACAACTGCAGGAACTGCTGCCGGCGTGGGACAAACTTCTCTCCAATTATCCTCTTGCCAGCACCTTTTCTACGTGGGAATGGCTGGATTCCTGGTGGCGCAGCTTTGCGAATGAAGCAGAGTTGCTAGTGCTCGCGCTGTTTGACTCATCCCGGTTGGTTGGCCTTGCGCCTTTGTCAATTTCCAATCGGAAGTTCCCGAGATTTTGCTCGCCGCGAGTAGTGCAATTGATGGGCGATGGAAGCGGCGATTCGGATAACCTCGATTTTCCAGTGCTCCCCGGGTTCGAGATGCAACTTGCGCAAGCTATTCTCGACTACCTGGAACACGACCGGCGGCGGTGGGATATCTGCCAGTTGAATACCATGCCCACCAATTCACCGGTAGCTGGCTGCCTCCAAAAACTGCTCCGCTCCCGCCGATGGACATGCTTCGAACACTTTCGTACCTGCTCGGCGGTTCACTTGCCCGGAACCTGGGATGAATACGTCGAACAGCTTTCGAGCGAGGATCGCAACAATCTTGCTCGGTACGGCCGACGACTTAATAAGCGTTACTCCACGCGAATCTATCGCTGCACCGATGAGCAGCAGCTGCCACGCTGTCTGGAGGCGTTGTTTCAATTGCACCAGGCGCGTTGGGAGAAGGCGGGAGAGCAGGGAAGTTTTGCGTCCGTCGCCAGGCGCCAATTTTATGAACAACTCAGTCAGCGCCTTCTCGGCCGCGGCTGGTTGGAAATGTGGGTCCTCGAATTGAACGGAGCAATAGCGGCCGTTCAATTTGCTTTTCGATATGGACACAAGGTTTACCAATTACAAGAAGGTTATGACCCCGAGCACGCTTCCGATCGAGCGGGATTCGTTCTTCGGGGAGAGCTATTGAAACAACTCCTTTCTGACGGTGTGAGGGTCTACGACTTCCTGGGCGGTGAACTTTCGTACAAGGCGCGCTGGGGCGCTCAGGCTGGGAAATACCGCGACCTGCATTTCGCTCGTCCCATGAGCCGGGGCGCAATCTGTATGTGTTCGGTCGTATATGCAGGAAGAAGTAAACAATGGCTGCGGCACAAGCTTCCTGCTCCGGCGTGGAGAGTGTTACATCACGCGAACGCCAAGCTGAAGGGCAAACGCAAGTGATCAGAAACCCTATGAAGCGGCGGACACCCTGCTTCGAGGCTGCCTGCCGTATCTTTTATGATGTCATGCTGAGCGAAGCGAAGCCTCTGTGCATTTGCATCAGCAGGCGATGTGCGTGCTAATTTACCCACCCTGACTTCGAGCCGCCGTTCTTCTTGTTCAGTTCCTCGGGCGGTATGTAGTTGCCGTGCTCGTCAAATGTCACCTTACGGTCATGTTGCCGCATGTAGACTTCGAATTTACGCGCTGCGCGACGGCGTTTCCAACGATAGTACGAATTTCGGACTCCAAAGTACCGTTCCGTGGCGTTGAACATCAGGCCGCGACGAGGCACAAACTTGACATAGAGAAATCCGAAGAGCAATCCGCCCAGATGGGCGATGTACGCAATGCCTTGACCGCGTCCCGGGGCGGCAGCATTAATGGCGCTGATGAGTTCGATGAATGCGATGCCGGCAACAAAGTATTTGGCACGGATAGAGAATGGAATCGGGAACAGCATGATTTCCTGGTCGCCATAGATCAGTCCAAAAGCCATCAGGATGCCCAGCACGCCACCCGAAGCGCCCACAGTGCTCGTTGCCGGAGTTATCCCTCCGACACCTGTAAAGGAGACAGCAATCGTGGTAAGTGCGGCGCCCACGACACAAAAAAAGTAAAACTCGACGAACTTGTTTTTGCCCCAGTCCATTTCTAATTGCGCACCGAACATCCACAGCCAAAGCATGTTGAAAAGAATATGAAACAGTCCAACGTGCAGAAAAGAGTACGAGATCAGTTGCCATAACCAGCCGCGAACCACCAGGCCGGGAACTAGAGAGACCACCAAAGAGAAGACGCTGCCCGCAGTGGGAGCAAAAGCCTGAAGCAGGGTTGTGAACAGGAAGACACCAGCATTGATGAGAACCAGCCACTTGACCGCCTTGGTGAAGGGAGGAAAGCTTAGCGTGAGTGTGCGTCCACGATACATGAAGGCGCTTTAGCCGTGTCACTCAGCAAGTCCGGTACGAATCCCGGAATCCTGTCACTACAGATGTTAACAGTTCTCGCTATCGCTCCGGTACAGGCACAACCGGTAAACTACGATGTCCCTGCGCGTCGACCGAGCGCACCGCGAAAATCACATTATCCTTCGATAATGGCAGCCTGGCCCGGGTTACGTTCCCGGCCGCCTGCGCGTGTTCCCATTCCGGACTCACCGTCGCACGCCAAACCACTTCATAGCCATTCGCTCGTCCGCCTGGCGCGGGATCCCACATGAGCGTGGAATTGTTCTCCAGCTCTTTTGTTACGAGGCGAACCTTGGCTGGAGGCGCGGGTGCCGAGGCGAGTGCGGCTAGGGTTGCAGCATTGATAGTGGCTACGTTGGCCACGTATTCGGAATTAACAAATTTCGGCAAATCGCCGTATTCGATGCCGTTTTCAGTGCGAACGTTCTGATGCTGGTGGCTGTAGTCTTCGCGATATTCCGTCAATCGCACAGCCGCGTAACCCTGCTCATTGAATGAGATGTGGTCTCCGCCGCGAAGATAGCGATCTAAGCGAAATTCCAGCAGCGGTTTGACGGGCCCACGGTAGGTTCGCGCGGTTTCGGCCACGTAGCGCGCCAACTGCCGGGAGGTGGAGTCATTTTCCCCGCCAAGATTGCGAATCAGGCGTAACTGCTGCTCAGTAGCCGCAACCGGAACACCCTCAGAAAAGACCCTCACCCCGCCTGCATCCTGCCCCGGGTTGCGGTCACCGCCCACTATGTCATTGTTCAGCGCGGCTTCTATGGCCCAGCCCTGATCCTTCGCCATTTTTGCGAAATGGCGGCTTCCATTCAGACCCTGCTCTTCGCCCGCAACGGTAAGGAAAATAATTGTTGCGGGAAACTTGAGCTTGCTCAGAACGCGGGCGCACTCAAGACTGACGGCGGTTCCGCTGCCGTCGTCGTTGGCACCGGGAGCAGGTCCGGTAGCATCGAATGTGTTGCTATTGCGGGAATCGTAGTGACCGGTGACCAGCACAATGCGATACGCATTTTCGGGATCGATGCCCTTCAGAACTGCATACACATTGGTGATCTGTACAGGCTTCGGAATCCTGTCAGCGGGACCTTCGGTGAAGCTGTCAGTCTTCACCTCCAGGCAGCCGCCACAATCCCGGGAGTAGCTTTCGAATTCGCTCTTGATCCATTCACGGGCTGCGCCGATACCGTGTCCCGCTGCCATGGAGGGCGCATCCTGAGCGGATAGCGTCAACCGTGTCCCGAAACTCACCAGCTTCTCGATATTTGCTCGAATGCGTTGCGAAGAGACCTGCTTCAGGGCGGCTGCAATTTGCGGGTCTGCAAGGGCAGCAGTGTTCTCGGACGGTTGCGCAGCGGCCGTGACGCAGACGCAAAATATAAGGACTGCCAGTCTTCCAGGGCAGGGATTTATTTTCACAGTCAAGACCAGAAAAGGACGCCTGCTTCAGGCCGCAGCCACTTGACCTCCGGGCAGGGAGAAACTAAATATTAGCAGGTGGGACTTGGATCGATTGGAGGCAATCATGGTTTTCTGTCCCGAGTGCGAGACTGATCTCGATGTAGAAGAAGACGAGGTCGACGAAGGCGAAATCGTCTCCTGCCCAGAGTGTGGTAGTGACTTCGAAGTGGTTACAGTCAGCCCCCTCGAATTAAAACCTGTCGATGAGGAGGACTACGAAGAAGAGGAGGAAGGCGAAGAGGAAACGGAAGACGGTGATTACTCCTAAAGATTGCTGGTCGAGTTACTTTCCACCGCTATTTCCCGCCGTTTCCCGCGCGCTCGCTCCCGCACTGTTGATTTGTGTGACGTATTTCACTTCAGTTTCCGCGGTGAGCTTTGCCGCAGACCGCCATCAAAAAAAAAATGAGAAGCCGTATGCACTGATTTTTGGAACGGTGTGGGGGCCGGATGATCGTCCGCTGTACGGCGTCAAGGTAAGAATTCGCCGGACGGATCAGAAGAAGGGAAAGTGGGAACTCTATTCCGACCATAACGGCGAATTTGCGCAGCGGGTGCCGGCCGGCCGCGCAGATTACCTGATTACCCCGGATTTGAAGGACTACAACTCTAAGTTCACCAAGAAGTTACAGAGCAGTACCGAGGTAAGGGTGCACGTTGACAATGACGAGCGTGCGGACATCGGCTTGCATCTAAAATACCAGGAACTCTGAATCGTGCCTGGCTTTGGGAGAGGAGCCAATGAAACTGCGATGCAAGAAGGTTCTCGCCTTGATACTGGCGGCAGGTTCCATAGCTGCGACGACTGCTTCCTTTGCGAAGGATAAGAACAGCGACTCCGGCCGCCTGCTGACGGGCAAGGTCACAGGTAAGCAGGATCAGCCGCTCTCCAATGCTGTGGTCTATCTTTCCAATACCCGCACACGCGCGGTAAAAAGTTTTATCGTTGGGCAGGACGGGGTATATCGTTTCCCCGCTCTCTCGCCAAATATCGATTACGAAGTTTATGCACAACATGAGGGCCACAAGAGCGATACCAAGACCGTGAGCCAATTCGATACGCGGCCGAGTGTGAACATCAATCTGCGAATCGATAAGTAGTCGCGTTTGCCTGGTGCTTGCTCCAATGCCTCTCTTGCAGTAGCATTCTGCCGTTTCCAGCATATGCACATTGTTCGTTAGGGAGTCCATGGGGACCAACATCGTAGGGTGGACGGCAACTTTCTTCCTGGTTGCCGGTCTCTTCATCTACGGCATCATGCTTTACAACGAACTCGTCCGCCTGCGGAACGACAACGACCGGGCCTGGGCGAATATCGATGTTCTGCTGAAGCAGCGGCACGATGAAATCCCCAATCTTGTTGAGACAGTGAAAGGCTATATGCAGCACGAGCGGCAAACGCTCGAAGCAGTGGCGCAGGCGCGAGCGGCTGCAATCAGCGCGGCTACCATCTCGCAGAAGGCCCAGACCGATCTATTCTTAACCGGAGCGCTGCGTGGGTTATTCGCGGTGGCTGAGAATTACCCGCAGCTTAAGGCAGATGAGAACTTCTTGCGGCTGCAGAACCGGATTGCGGAGTTAGAGGAGCGTATTGCTGATCGTCGCGAATTCTTCAATGACGATGTGAACACCTACAACACTCGAATCAATCAGATTCCGGAAGTTTTTCTGGCCAGCTTCATGGGGCTGAAACCACGAGAGATGTTTGAGGCTTCAGATGAAGACCGCAAGCTGGTGGAGGTGAAGATCGCATCCCAGAGCGGAGCAGCAGGAGGGTAGCCGGACAATTGGATAATTTTCCGCCAGGCTTAACTATTTTCGTTGCCGGCGCGCTTCCAGGAAACGAGTTCACCGATGGTCGAACTTCCGGTACTGGAAGCGGGATGTTTGTAAGCCTCCACTTCAGTGCGCGACGCTTCCTCGCCGACAGCACGGATGCTTAAGCCCACTTTTTTCTCGTCCGGGTTCATCTTGATGATCTTGAAGTCGTGGTCCTGGCCCGGCTCAAGCCGTACGGGCTGGCTGTTCTCGTCCACGGCTTCCGAGTTGTGGCACAGACCCTCGATGCCGTCGGCGATTTCGACAAAGGCGCCGAAGCTGGCTACGCGCAGCACTTTGCCATGCAGGATGTCGCCAATATGATGGTGCTCGAAGAAGGTTTCCCAGGCATCCGGTTGCAGTTGTTTTACGCCCAGTGACAAGCGGCGCTTATCGGGCTCAATAGCAAGAACAATAGCTTTTACGCGGTCTCCCTTCTTCAGAACTTCAGAAGGGTGCTTGACGCGCTTGGTCCAGCTCAGGTTACTGACGTGAACCAGGCCATCGATGCCATCTTCGATCTCAATGAATGCCCCGAACTCGGTCAGATTGCGAACTCTGCCTTCCACTGTTGCCCCGACGGGATATTTATCGTGAAGGGAATCCCAGGGGTTGGCAGCAAGCTGACGCATGCCGAGCGAAATGCGACGCTCTGCAGGATTCACACTAAGCACGACACAGTCCACCTGATCGCCTACATTCACCAACTTCGAAGGGTGCTTCATGCGCTTGGACCAGGTCATTTCGCTGACGTGCACGAGACCTTCAATACCCTGTTCCAGTTCTACGAATGCGCCGTAATCGGTAACGCTGATCACTCGCCCGTGCACGTGCGCTCCGACCGGATAGCGATGCGCCGCGTCCAACCACGGATCCGGTGTAAGTTGCTTGAAGCCTAACGAGACCCTCTGCTTTTCTTTATCGAACTTGAGAACTTTCACCTGAATCTGATCTCCAACGTTTACCAGATCCTTGGGATGAGTAAGGCGTCCCCAGGACATATCCGTAATATGCAAGAGACCGTCAATTCCCCCGAGATCGACAAATGCGCCATACTCCGTCAGATTCTTCACCACCCCAGTCAGAACTCCGCCTTCTTCCAGATGCTCCAGGGTCTTACTTTTCTTGGCGTTTTGTTCTTGTTCGAGAATCTGCTTGCGCGAGACGACAATATTTCCGCGCTTCTTGTTCAACTTGACGATGGCGACATCGAAGGCCTGTCCCTTCAGACCATCCAAATTGCGGACCGGACGAAGGTCCGCTTGTGAGCCGGGAAGGAAAGCGCGAGCGCCAAGGATGTCAACCGTCAGTCCTCCTTTGATCCGCTCAACTACCTGGGCCTGAATAGGTTTCTTCTCGTTGAACGCATGCTCGATTTCATCCCACGCGCGAAGACGCTGGGCTTTCTGGTGAGAGAGGTTGATGTAGCCTTCCTCCGTCTCACCCTTCTCACGCATGACATCGATTTCATCACCGGGCTGGAACCGCGGCTTACCTTGAGGGTCCAACACTTCGGACAAAGGCAACATGCCTTCGGATTTCGCACCGATATCCACTACTACATGGGTGGGCGTGAGCTTCAGCACCGTTCCTTTGAGAACATGGTCTTCGCTAACGGCTTCCTCAGTTTCGGTTGTGAAACTCTCCAGGGCAGCGGCAAAGTCGTCCGCGGAAGGAGCCTGCTTTTCTTCGGTGCCTGGAACGGCTTCGGGCACTCGCAGGCTGCCGTCGTGCGCCCCGGCCCCGGTTTCTTCCGGGGATGCCTCTGTGCGCTCGGCTACGCTGGTAGATGTTGTGGAATCTAAATCACGGGCAGTGCTGTCATCGAACAAGATTGTGGCCTCTCAGCGGTGTTCCGCACCGGAGTGCGGGACGGATGCGGGGCTGCTTAGTGGACAGCTGGCGTGAGTCTATCGGTTGTATTGAGCTCGTCCTGGCGGACGAACCTGGACAATCCCAGCGGTCGGACGTCTCTAAAAGCGAACCCGCGTCCCAAGGGAACTCTTCGACTATAGCAACCGCTTCCGAAGAGTGTCAAACGGGAAACTGGCCGCACCGTGGAACTTCTAATGCGCTAGCTGACTTTCCCTCCGAACAGGAATAGCAATTCGATGATCAGAATGATGACTACCATGAGCTCCAGCACGAACGCGCGGCTCTGGTTGAATTGATCCACCATAAAGCGATACAGCTCCTCGGCGGTGCGCAGCTTTTGGGTTACCAGATTCTTGTAATCCGGCACGCCGACTTTGCCGGCGGCCAACTTGTAGAGGCGCGCGGAGAACATGTCGCTGAGAAATTTGATCGCGTTATCCGCGTGCTCGGTCAGTTCCGTCACGTCGAGCAGCACGGTGTGCAGTTTGGTGGCATCGCGGGCCAGCCGCCACCGCGCCAACATGCCGGTACCTTTATCTAGAGATGCATACACGCTTTCCAGTTCGCGGGTGAGCAGCTCGTCGTAGTGGCGAAATTCCAATAACTGAGAATTGGCATACTCCAGCAGCTGAATGGCGGTTTCCGCGCCTACGTCACTGTCGTAAAGAAACGCCGCGTTCCAGCTGATCACCGCGAGATCGTTCGGATAGTAGGAAATTCGCGACTGCAGAATCTCATTGCGCTCGCCATCGGAGAGCGTACACGTCTCCCCGCGGACAATCTGTGCAATCTGCGCTCCATGCAAGGCTACCAGTTGTGCGGCGGTTGGCGATCCGGCCGCCTGCGATACGTGAAAAATGAAGTAATCCTCGCTCAGCCAATCTGGATAAGGCTTGACTAATGCAGGACGCGCGCGCTGGAGCTTCTGGTGCGCGATCCGCGAGGCCAGGCGCTCGAAATCTACGTCCCATACCCACCGGCTGCCCAGGCGGACCATGGTGTCCCAGTCGCCAGAAAAGGGCAGCTCAAAGACCACGCTCAGGACGCCGTAGTCGTAATACTTGATTTGGGCCTGCAGCCGCTCGCCGCTTTCAAGAACCAGAGGCTCCACTGGTTCCACGACCGGCGGGCGCTGATAACGGACATAGCCCGGCGCGGGATGCTTGAAGGTGGGCTGCTCCAGGGTGCGCGCGCCCAGAAGCTCGCGCAGCTGGTCCAGGCGGATCTCCTCGCACACGTCGAACTGGATCAGTACCAGCACCGAGCCGTGCAGCGCGGCTTCGGTCGAGGGTTTAGCTTTTACCTCAAGGGCGGGGTCGGGCAGCGTCAGAATTTTTTCGATTTCCGGGGCCATCGCTCTTACCTGGCGGCCGGGTCGATCGAGGTGGGCTGGTGGATTGCCCGGCTGCTTACACTTCTATTTTCCCAGATTCGTGGAGGGTTGGCGAGAGCCAGGAAGAGATCAGTTTGAAGTGTCCGGCATGGGTTTGGGAATCATGGGGTTAGCGGGGTGAACACGAGCAAATTCTTTGGATCGAAAGGAGTTGCGGGTAAAATCCAGAGAGAGTAGGAGTTAGTGGCACATTTTTGGGCGGTTTGGGAGGATGCGCCTGTAAGGAGGGTATAACTTGCGCCACAACAGAAGTTGGGGGTACCGCCTTTGCGAATACTGAAGCCGTTCAAGAAGGAGTCTGGGCCTTCGTTTAGTGGCGCACGTGACCACCGGGCCGGTCTGATCGCCTCTGAAGACGGTGGCGTTTGGGCCAGCGATGCTGCGCACGGTTATAGCCTTGCCCTTGAAGTCGATGTTCTCGTTGTAAGTGCCCGGTGAAACAAGAACAACGACGTCACCGTCCACAGCTGCGTCGATGGCTTGCTGGATGGTGGGTTGGTCGGCCGGTACCTGGATCGTGCTTCCGATCGCGACCATTGGGGTGAGCAGGGCACACAAAAGGCAGACCACTCGAGTGGTAGACGAAGTAGGCAGAGGAATCTCCGGGAGTTCAGGCTAAAGTGCCACAGAACCGATTCGTCATCTGGAGGGAAGGGTCAGATGACCTCGATAGCGCGCAACAGAGTACATTTCACTTTCGGGTTGTCAATTAGAAGTTTGTTTTAGAAGTTTGTTTTCGTGCCAGATTGGAACTAGCACGTTCCGATTCTGGATGAAAGTGTTGCCCTAACACACGAGACGAACGCGACCAGAACATAGGTTTAAATCCCAGCAGCTCTAGTAAATCAGCCCGTTTGCCTGCGTCGAACTGAGCACGCCTGCGTTGGCGGAGACGGAGTAGGATATCCCGCCTTTGCCGGTCCAGCGAGCTAGGTTGAATGATCCGCTTGAATTAATTCGATACACGCTGATGTTCTGGTAACTAAGCGGCGTCTTAGCCTGGCAGACTTGCGGCGCGCTGGGAGCTTGCATGAAGTAGGCGGTGCTTGATCCTACTAACGTCGCGTTGCCGCTGGAGTCGATGAGCAGCGCAGTTCGTTCGTCGATGGCGATGTCGCGCGGAGTAGACGACCATCCGATGAGATAGATGCGGCAGAGGAAGGCGAGATCGCGGCCCATGCGGTCGCGAGTGACGAAGTGGGGATCGCCGATGATGCCTTGCAGGTTGGCGAGAGTGACGAAATCGCGGTCGAGGGTGATGTAGCGGGTGAAGGGGTCGGCGAGGGCCTGGCTGGAAGTGACTCCCTGGCTGGCGAGCGCGGAGTAGACGAATTGGGTGAGCACGTTCATGCCGGCGCTGGTGCCTCCGACGGGAGCGCCGCGGGCGATGAGCGCGCTGAGTTCGGTTTGGACGGGAGTGCCTTTCCAGAAATTGATGTAGTTGGATTGGTCGCCGCCAGCGATCCAGAGGGCTTCGGCGTTCTGGATGGTGGAGATGACGAAGGGGGCGCTGGCCATGTCGCGGTTGGGAATGATGAGCGTGGCGACGGAGTTCTCGTTGGGACAGAGCTGCTGGATGTAAGGGTTGTAGGCGTCGGTGCCGGTGGCGCGGATGACGAGGAAGTCGCCGTTGCCGCTGCGGGCGCAGATCCATTGGAAGGCGGCGTCGACGTCGGCGCCGCCGCCCATGAGCACGGTGCCGGGAGTGGTGGAGGTGGTGACGTCATTCGGATTGCCGACGCGGAAATAGGAGAACTGTTTGACGGCGAAAGCTGGGGTCGCGCAGAGAATGAGAATGGCAGCGAAAAGGCGGTGCATGGGGCCTCCTGGGGCGGCGGACATCATAGCGCGGGCCGCTGTGGGCGGGCAATTCGGGGTGGCCTCTTAAGCCGCAGCGGAACAGTCACTTGTTCAGGAATGTCTACAGGTAACGTGATGCGGAGTACTGGTGTTACATATCAAATCTTAATGTCACTTTACTTCCACAGAAAAACCATTTATTAAAACTGGGTAGCCAACAAGCTTTTCGGCGAATTTTGATGACCTCCCTCCTTTATTTAACCGTATGTGGTTATCAACTATCTGGGTTGCGGTCTCCATCGTGCTCACGTCGGATGCACATCCTGCGACAGCGACAATGATTCTGTGCCTTTGGGTTTGGCATCGCAGGTGGGAAAAAAGAACTTTCAGAACAGTTAGCAGTTCTTAGCAGTAAGGAAGTTCTGGCCATCGCTGCGAGCTGTCACGTGCCCGCGGTTGCGCGAAACAGAAACGCCCCTCAGAACTGTCATGCAGGAATCGGGAGTGGCGCGAATCAGCGTCGCAACGCTATGATTGAGAGTGACCGTAGGCGCGTAGCTCAGTTGGTTAGAGCGCTACCTTGACACGGTGCACTCTGACAGGGATTCAATAACTTGCCGAACATTTTCAAGCGTGTTTGAGAGCGTCTAAAGCACCGGGTTACTCTTAATGGACCCGGAATGGACCCACAACCAACGCGCGGGTGATTTCGGCAAACATTGGCAAACGAGACGCGGGATTTGGAGTTCCGCATATCCTCTCCAGGAACTCCAGTCAGAAACCGCATTCGTGGCTTTAAGCGGCTGGAGCAAGTTCGATAATTTGCAATCCTAGCTGAGCGGCTTTTCGC
>Ga0075424_100000051_pt1 | contig 61882 bp, 56 predicted proteins | sample SoiMethybrSBSTD3_FD_75301 | JGI IMG/M metagenome (GOLD analysis project Ga0075424, IMG submission 75301) | Bulk soil microbial communities from a Populus tree surrounding site in Tennessee, USA - Soil MetaG P. TD hybrid SBSTD3 | ecosystem: Environmental > Terrestrial > Soil > Tree plantation...
CGCGGAAGCGATCACGATGGCGTACCACCGGGCGCACGGCGTGGACACCCGGATCGTCCGGATCTTCAACACCTACGGCGAGCGCATGCGGCCCCGAGACGGGCGCGTCGTGCCCGCCCTGATCGGCCAGGCTCTCGCCGGCGAGCCGATGACGGTCTTCGGGGACGGTTTGCAGACCCGCTCGTTCTGCTACGTCTCGGACCTGATCGAGGGCATCCACCGGCTCCTGCTCTCGGACATTGCCGACCCGGTCAACCTCGGAAACCCGGCCGAGCTCTCGGTGCTCGAGTTCGCGAAGACGATTCGCGCCCTGACCGGAGCGAAGAGCGAAATCGTCTTCAAGCCGCTGCCCGTCGACGACCCCAAGGTGCGCCAGCCCGACATCACGAAGGCGCGCGAGAAGCTGGGATGGGAGCCCCGCGTGCCCCTCGAGGAAGGCCTGAAGCGAACGATCGACTGGTTCCGGAGAAGGCCGGCCGACTGAGACGGGCTGTTCCCGCTAGTCCCCGTCGCTCCCGATCGCCTCCACCGGGCACGAATCCTTGGCCTCCTGGCACTGCGCCTCTTCCTCGGACGATTCGGGTTGGCGAGAAACGTAGGAGTATCCCCGGTCTTCGCTGCGTTGAAAGTTGCCGGGGGCGGTGACGCGACAGACGTCGCAGTCGATGCATTGCGCGTCCACGTAATACTTTCCGGGCACGTTTTCCATCACCCGGTCTTTCCGCTCGGCCATGAGGGCGGGAAACTTAGCATGGCGCCCTTCGCGGTCCAAATGAACGTTGGGTCAAGAGTTCCGCCCGCCGAAAACGCGTGCGCTAGACTGCCCCGCGTGGGCAGAGCCGGCCTCGCCGCGCTTCTCCTCCTCGGCGCCGCCGCCTGCCGCCAGCAGCCGTTGCCCGAAGGAACGGCCGCCGACCGCGACATCGCCGCGGGCCGGCGCATCTTCGAGCGCAAGTGCGCCTCGTGCCACAACACCAACGGCGACGGCAAGACGATCGTCGCCGGGCACTTCCCGAACGCGAATCTGATCGACGGAATCTGGCGCTCGGACGGAAGCCCCGCGGCGATCGAAGCGCAGATCCGCCACGGCCACGACCCAATGCCGAAGTTCGAAGGTAAACTGACGGACGAGGAGATCCGCCAGACCGTGGCGTACGTCTTCGTCCTGTCGCACCCGGATTCCGCTGCCTCCGTTCCGTCGCAGCCGGCTTCCCCTCCCCCCGCCGTCAACGCCGGAAAACCGTGACCCGACGACTTCCTCTCTTCCCGTTGCCGGGCGTCGTGCTGCTGCCGGGCACCACGCTTCCGCTCCACATCTTCGAGTCCCGCTATCGCGCGATGGTCGCCGACGCTCTGGCCGGAGACCGCACGATCGGCATGGCGATGTTGAAGCCGGGCTGGGAAGCGTCCGAGGAGGATCCGCGCATCTACTCGATCGGCGGCGCCGGCGAGATCGTCGACTCCGAACAGCTCGACGACGGCCGGTACAACATCATCCTGGAGGGCCGCTTCCGCTACCGCGTCGTCGAAGAGTCCCCGGGCTCGCCCTATCGGATCGCCCGGGTCGAGGAGATCCGCTCGGTCCCATTCTCGGATCCGGACCAGCAGACGCGCGTGCTGGCCGCCGCAACGGCCCTCTTCGGCGAAGTGGCGCGGGACCTGGAGCTCCCGCCGCTGCCGTCCGACGCGTTGTCCGCCGAGCGCCTCGCGTCCGAGATCGCGCTGCGCCTGCGCTACGCGCCACCCGAGCTGCAAACGCTCCTGGAGACCGACTCCGTCGAATCGAGGTTCGAGACGCTGGTGGGCCGGATGCTCGAGTGGAAAGGGCGGATGGAGTTCCTCTCCCCGTACCGTGCGCCGGACCTGGACCCCCGGCGGAATTGACCGCGGCGGCGCCGGGCGCTCGCCGCGGTCATCCCGAGGGCCACCGGCCCGAGGGATCCCGAACTCGTCGAGCTCAGCGCCGCGGCCGGTGGGGACCGCGTCGAGGAACGTGGGCTCGAAGGAAGCCACCCGCCAGCCCGCCGGCGTCTCCTTCATGCGCGCGACGTGCCGAAAGGAGGCCGCCATCGCTCCGCCGATCCCGGTCGTGATCCCCGGAGGGTCGCAGAGCACGACCTGCTTCACCGTCAGCATGATCTCGCCGGTGGGGACGGATTCGCGCCCCTCGATCGAGACGCGCTCGCCTCGGTAGGCATCCATCGGCGCCTTCAGGACGCCGCGCAGGATCTTCGACTCGACGATCTTCTTCGCCGCCTCGCCGTCGGTCATGGCGGCCGCGGCGGGCGTGTCCTCGCGCGCCCAGGCGTCGAGGAAGCGCTCGAGGACGCGGTCGGGCGCGCGGAGGACGATCTGCCGGTAGGCGACGAACGCGCCGCCTGCGGCCACGAGAAGCAGGACGATTCTTTTCAGAGCTTAATTCTGTGACGCGTTGAGCGCCCGCTCGTGCGCCCAGCTGCGGATCTGCTTGATCTGCTCTTCCATCGTGACCGCCAGCGGGACCGTCGCCGAGATCATCCGGTACATGTCGTCTTCGTTGAGCTCGCGCTTCTCGGCGTAGGCGTCGACGACGGCCGAGACGACCGCCTGCTCGATCTCGGCGCCGTTCCAGCCGTTGGTGGCCTTGGCGAGGAACACCAGGTCGAACTTCCCGACGTCGCAGCGGTTCTTCTTCAGATGAATCGAGAAGATCTGCTTGCGCTCCTCCTCGTTCGGAAGGTCCACGAAGAAGACCTGGTCGAAGCGGCCCTTGCGGATGATCTCGGCGGGAAGCAGGTGGATCCGGTTGGCCGTCGCGGCGACGAAAACGAGCGCCGACTTTTCCTGCATCCACGTCAGGAAGCCCGAGAAGATGCGGGACATCGAGGCGTCCTGCCCCTCCCGGTATCCGCCCACGCCCATCTCGATCTCGTCGATCCAGAGCACGGCCGGCGACACCGCCTCCACGGCGCGCAGCGCCCGCAGAAACGTCATCTCCGGACTGTCCGTGCCGAAGACCGCGTTCATGTCGAGGCGGAAGAGAGGGAGGTTCCAGAGCGTCGAGATCGTCTTGACGCAGAGGCTCTTGCCGCAGCCCGAGATCCCCATCAGCAGGATTCCCTTGGGGATCGGGATGCCCGCGTCCAGAGCGTCTTTCGAGAAGAGCTGCCGCCGTTTCTCCAGCCACGTCTTCAGGATCGAGTAGCCGCCGACGTCGTCGAGCGAGAAGCGCGGCGGGACGAACTCGAGGACGCCCTCCTTTCGCGACATCTGCTCCTTCTCGGCCAGGACCTCGAGGAACGCCGATTCGTCGAAGACCTTGCGGTTCGCGAAGACCTTGGACACGAGGTGGCCGATCTCGTCGGCCGTCAGGCCCCGCATCGCCAGCGAAAGGCGGCGCATCGCGGCGTCGCCGACGTCGATGCCGAGGCGCCTCTTGAGGTGGCCGTCGAGCAGCTTGCCGATCTCGTTGTCGTCGGGCAGCTCGTACTCGACGACGTAGATCTCCTTCTTCGCCTCCTCGGGAATCGCGAGCCGCGGCGAGACGAAGAGCACGTGGCGTCCCCGATCCTTCAGCGCGCGGTAGAGATCGCGGATCCGCCGCACGATTTCGGGCCGGCCGTCGGCGCCCGTCGGAAAATCCTTCAGCAGGTAGAAGCCCCGCCCCTGCGCTGCGAGGATCGCCTCGAGGGCGCGGACCGGATCCTGCGTCTCGGGCACCGGCATCCCGTCCACGACCAGGCCCTCGACGACCGACCAGACACCGTAGGGAGACGGCGCGCCGTAGAACGTCTTGGCCAGGTGCTGTGCGAGACGCTCCACGCGCGTCTCCTCCCAGGTCAGGACGTAGAGAAGGGGATGGCCGCCCAGCAGCGCCTTGCGGATGCGCTCCATCGCCTTCGAGGGCGCGGCGACGGGCGCCGGCGCGGTGGTACTCACGCAGGGATTGTAACAAGCCTCACGCGTGGGGGCGGTTACAATGGCCGCACATGGCCAATCCCGAGCATTTGCGGCTCCTGCTGTCCCCGGACTGGAACGACTGGCGCACGAAGAACGTCAACGTGACGCCGGATCTGACCGGGGCGGCGCTGTCCGGCGCGGACCTGTCCGGAAAGGACTTGAAGCGTGCCGACCTGACCCGGGCGGATCTGACCAAATCCACGCTCGCGGGGACCGACTTCACGCGCGCCGCGCTGCGCAACGCCCGCTTCGAGGGAGCGTCGGCTCCAGGAGCGATCTTCGAGCATTGCGCTCTGGACTTCCTGGACTTCTCGAAGGTGTTCCTGGCGGGCGCGCGCTTTCGCTCGGCCTCGCTCCAGAGCTGCTCCCTCGCCGGCGCGGATCTGGCCGGAGCCGACCTCTCCTTCACACGGCTGGACGGCGCCGACGTCACCGGAGCGAACCTCGCCGGCGCGGTGCTGCGCGACGTCAACTTCCGCGGCGTGAAGACCGCCAACGCGCAGTTCGATGGAGCCGATCTCTCGCGCGCGATCTTCGAGGGCGTGGCCGCCATCCGGGGATCGTTTCCGAACGCCAACTTCACCGGCGCCAACCTGAAGACGGCCGATCTCTCGGGCGCGGACCTGCGGCGGGCCAACTTCGCCGGTGCGATCCTCCGCCAGGCGTCCCTGAACGCCGCCGACTGCGAGCGCGCCGAGTTCCCCGACGCGGACCTCGAGCTCGCCTCGGCCGTCGAGGCGAACTTCAGCTCGGCGGGCTTCGACCGGGCGAAACTGCGCAAGGCCGACCTGCGCAAGGCGGTCTTCCTCGACGCCGGAGGGACCGACGTCAGCTTCTCCGAGGCGAAGCTGACCGAGGTCGACCTGCGCTCCGCACGCTTCGAAAAGGCCAGCTTTCAGGGAGCGGACCTGTCCAAGGCGATCCTGCGGCGGGCGAACCTGAAGCCGTACTCGTTCGTCGCGGCGAGCTTCTCGGGGGCAGACCTCGGCGAGGCGCAGGCCGAAGGCGTGAACTTCTCGAGGGCCGACCTCTCGCTCGGCAGTTTCCGGCTGGCCAATTTGAAGCGCGCCGACTTCTCCGGCGCCCGGGGGTTCGAGGCGGATCTCTCGGGCTGCCTGTTGATCGGCGCCAATTTCCAGGGCGCCGCCTTGAAGGACGCCGATTTCCGGTTCGCGCGGGCGATGGGCGCGGACTTCACGGGCGCCGACATCACGGGCTCGGACCTGGCCAACTCGGACTTCACCGAGGCGAACTTCAAGAAGACCAAGTTCTGGGGCTCGACGGCGCGCCGCGCCAAGCCGCCGAAGGGCAAGAGCTTCCTCTTCTCGCTTTCCACGAAGTTCTCCAAGGCCAAGGAGAAGAAGACGAAGGCCGCCGACGAGAAGGAAGCCAAGCGCCAGAAACGGATCGCCGAGCTCGAGGCCGAGGCCGATAAGAAGGCGCCGCACCTGACGGGGAGACGGCGGTAACCAGACAGCAGACGGCAGACAGTCTGCCTTCTGTGGTCTGCCGTCTGCCTACTTCTTCTTCGCAACCCCCGTCGGAATCGGCGTCGGCGGCGGCGCGACCGCCTTTTCGAACGCGGTCGACAGCTTGTCCACGGCGTCCCGGTCCAGCTCGAACGCTCCCGGGCGGCCGCTGACCTTCGCGGCGATCGCGCCCGCGTGCGGAGAAAACGACAGGGTCCAGGTTGGCCCGTCTTTTCGGCGGATCGTGACCTCCGCGAGCGGCTTCTCCAGACGCGAGGCCTCCGCGGCGTCGAGGAAGGCCTTGCTCTTCAAGGCCAGGAGAGCCGATAGCAGGTCGTCCACCGTCGGTGCGAGGACCGCATGTCCCGCGGACACCCAGCCGTCCTTTTCGTGCGCGAGTGCCCGGCGCGTCTCGCCGAACCGTCCCTCGACCGCCGTGGCCTCGCCCCGGTCGAAGGCGACCAGGAGGCTGCTGCGGAAGGGCTCCGCTTCCTTGGAAAGCTCGTCCACGATCTCGCGGTCGACGGTCAACACCTGGCCGTCGCGCAGGGCATAGATCGAATTCCCGTCGGAGCGCGTCGCGCCGAAGTCCACCGAGGTCGCCGCGCCTTTCTCGCCCGTGACCGTGACCCGGTAGAGCGGCGGGCTGAGCGACAGGGCGCCCAGATCGTCGGAGCCGTGCACGAACTCGCCGACGCGAAGCGAAGTCAGCTGGTTGACGAGCCGGTCGGCTTCCGTCGAGTCGGCCAGGTCCGCGAGCGGCTCCGACAGCCACCAGGCTCCTTCCTTGCGGGAAAGAACGAGCTTGCCCCGGCCTCGCAGGACTTCCAGGCGCGTCACGTCGGAGGAGGAGCCGCCGAAGACCTCCTTGCTGCGGAAGTCGTCGACGGGCTTGCGCACGGAAGTCAGCACGGTGCTCGGGATGAAGAGCACCTTGTCTTCTCCCTCGACGCGCGCCGACGCGATGTCGGTCCCCGGCACTTCGAGGCCGAGGTCGAGCGTCCGCGTCTTGGGCGTCTTCGGGGCATCGGCCTCAGTCCACACCAGGGTCGCGCGGGTGGTCGGCTTCTCCAGGCCGTAGTCGGACAATTTGGCGTCCGCCGTGTCTCCTCCGGAGCGCTTGAGCTCGGCGAGCTCCGTGACTACGCCGTTGACCGCGAGCGCGTCCGCCGGATACGCGGCGGGCTTGGCCATGTGCCAGGGCCCGCCCTCCGCGCGGTCGAACTCGAGGACTTCGTCGCCCCGCGACAGAGTCAGGCGGGTCACGCGCTCCTGGGGAAGGTCCCAGTACAGGTCGCCCTTGCGCTGCTGCTCCGACGTCGTCGGCATCTTGCGCTCGAAGAGGACGATGAAAGCGAAGAGCGCGGCGACGATGGCCGTCAGAAGGAGCAGCTTCTTCGGCGACACCCGAGCCTCAGTCCCTGCGCTTGAACCAGACGAAGATACCGATGGCCATCGCCAGGGCGGGGAGGCCCAGGACGGACGCGATGCCGATCTTTCGGACGTCGGAGTCCGACAGCGTCAGCGACGCCTGCTCGAAGGACTTGGGGGCGATGCCGATCTGCTTCTCGCTGCCCGCCAGCCAGTGCAGCGCGTTGGCGAAGAAGATCCCGTTGGCGCCGTTGGAAAGCGCGCCGTTGGTGGCGAAGCGCGAGTTCCCGACGACCACCAGGCGCGGCGACTTCGCATCGGGCTTCTTCTCGTCGGCCGGGCCCACCGCCACGGCCAGCGACACGGGGCCCTGCGTGTCCGCAGGATCCTTCTTCAATCCGGTGTCGAGGTTCTTCAGGCTGGTCTCTCCCCATCCTTCGGGAGAGGTCTCCACGAGCATCGCTTCGGACACGCTCCCCGGCGGCTTCTCCGCCTTCGTCACCGAGCGCGCCAGCGAGAAGATCACCGGCAGGCCCTCGGCCGAGAGCGACCGCACGATGGGATGCGTGCCGTAGCGGTTGGCGAGAACCGTCTCCATGCCGACCATCGGAAGCGCGTTGGACGGATCCACCACGATGTCGTCGCCGAGCTTCAACCCGTACGTGTCCATGATGGCCTTGAAGCCGAGATCCGGCGGCGGCCCTCCGGGACCCGGAAGAACGGGGTCGAGCATTACGAGGACGTGCCCGCCGCCCGCGAGGTGCTTCTGCAGCGCGCCGGCCTCGGGCTCCAGAAAGGCCGTGCGCGGTCCGGCCACGACGACGACGTCGGCGTCGGACGGCAGGTCGGCCTTGCCGAGGCTGTCCCAGGTGCCGACCGTCATGTTGTCGCGCTCCACGAGCTGCTTGGCTTCGGCGTAGCCGCGCCCTCGCTCTCCGGAGTCGAGCGACGCCTCGCCGTGGCCCTTGGTGAAATACACCTTGGGCTGGCGGTTCTCGGTGACCGAGAGGATCGCCGAGGTGAACGCCTCCTCGCCTTTGAACGCCTTGACGGTCGGCGCGCCCATCCCCATACCGGCGGCCGCGTAGTCGAAATCGGCGAGCTTGTCCTCCTCGACGTACTTCTTCTTGTCACCGGAGCGGAAGACGATCGTGTTCTGGCGGATCCCGAACTCGCTCACGAGCTGCTCGGCGCGCGCCCGGTTGCGTCGCGGGTCGAGGTACTCGACCTCGATCTTGGGGGAAATCTGCTGGTACCGGGACAACAGCTCGCGGACCGGCTGGAAGAGCCGCGACTCGCCGGTCATGAAGACCGTGACGCGCACCGGGGCCTTGAGGCTCGACACGATCTTCCGCGTCTGCTCGGAGAGCGAGTAGATCTGTGTCTTCGTCCAGTCCATCCGCTTCCAGTGGCGGTAGGCGAGGTAGTTCGCCCCGACCAGCAGCGCCGCGGCGAGAAGGACGCCGACCGCGGAGGTCCCGGCGCGGACCGACCGGACGCTCACGGCGTCTCCTTCTTGGCCGAGATGGAGACCATGCTCAGAAAGAGGAAGAACGCCGTCGCCGACAGGTAGTAGACGATCCGCCGCGTGTCCACGACGCCGCGGGCGAAGTCCTCCATGTGGTCCCACAGATTGAAGTAGGAGAAGACCTCGCGCTTGGCCGGGTCGTTGACCATGGACTCGATCAGGCCCCCCGAGAAGATCGGGATGAGCATCGCGAAGGTGAAGATCGCGGCGATGATCTGGTTCTTCGTCAACGTCGAAGCGAACGTCCCGACCGACAGGAAGTACGCGCCCAGCAGCGCCACCGCCAGATACGCCGCCGCCACCGGGCCGAAGTCGATCGTGGTGTTGGCGCGCAGGATCGCGACGTAGACGAGCGTCGGCAGCCAGAGTGTCAGGTAGAAGCCGAGAGCGCCGAGGAACTTCCCGAGCACCACGGTTCCCTCGGACACCGGCGACGTCAGCAGGATCTCCAGCGTCCCGGCCTTGCGCTCCTCGGCGAAGAGGCGCATTGCGATGATCGGCACGACGAAGAGATTGAAGAGCCAGAAATAGGTGTTGGTGAAGAGCAGCGGCAGGGCCTGCCCCTTCGGCGTGTCCGGCCGCGACAGGTAGTTGACGATGGCCGTGAAGATGAAGCCGTTCATCAGCAGGAACGCGGCCAGGATCACGTAGGCCAGCGGCGACAGGAAGTACGCGCGCCACTCTCGGCCGACGATCGCGAAGAGCTTCCTCACTGCGGTTCCTCGGTGGAGCCCGCCAGCTCGGTCTCGGCCGGCTCCGGGGCGCGTTCGGCCGCGGCCTCGTCGTGACGGGTCAGGCGGACGAAGACGTCTTCGAGCGTCATCGCCTCGCGCGACAGCTCGCGCAGCGTCCAGCCCTTCGCCACGGCGAGGCGGAAAATCTCCTCGCGCGGATCCTTGCCCTGGAGGCAGGTCACGCGCGCCCGCGTCTCGGAGGCGTCGTCCTCGACCGCGACCGACGCGACCCCCGAAAGAGTTGCCAGCGCATCGGCTGCGGGCACGGCGCCCGCGAAGGCGACCCGAACGATCGGTGTGCCGGCGAGCTTGGCGCGCAGGTCCGAGGACGTGCCCTCGGCGACGATCCGGCCGCGGTCGATGATGAGCACCCGGTCGCAGACCGCTTCGACTTCCGGGAGGATGTGCGTCGAGAGAAGCACCGCGCGGTCCCTGCCGAGCTCGCGGATCATCTCCCGGATCTTGATGATCTGCACCGGATCCAGTCCGATCGTGGGCTCGTCCAGCACCAGCACCGGCGGACGATGCACGAGCGCGGCCGCCAGGGCCGTGCGCTGGCGGAAGCCCTTGGAGAGGTTCTCGATCTTCCGGTGCGCGACTTCCGTCAGCAGGCACCTCTCCAGCGCTTCGTTCACGCGCGGCTTCACTTCGCTTCCCGCCACGCCCTCCAGGCGGGCGCGAAACGCCAGGTACTCCGTGACGCGCATCTCCGGGTAGGTCGCGGCGGACTCCGGCAGGTAGCCGGTCGCGGCGCGCGCCGGGCCCGACTGCGTCACGACGTCGTATCCCGCCACGCGCGCGGTGCCGGAGGTCGGAGGCAGAAACCCGGTCAGGACCCGCATCGTCGTCGTCTTGCCGGCGCCGTTGGGACCCAGGAATCCGACGATCTCTCCCTCGCGCACGGAGAAGGTCACGTCGTCCACCGCGAGTCGCGTGGGGTACCGCTTCGAGAGGTTTTGAACTTCGATCATTCAGAGTCCGAGGCGAAAACCGCGTTATGAAATCGCGGAAGGATATTCCATATTCCCGAAAAAGGAAGTCCCGTATCATGGTCCCTTCGTGATCGAGGTCGAGAACGTCTCGAAGACGTACGGCCGCATGGGCCGCCGGACGCGCGCGCTCGACGGCGTGCGCCTGAGGGTCGCCCGCGGCGAAACGCTCGGGCTGATCGGCCCCAACGGCGCGGGCAAGACGACGCTGCTCTCGTGCATGCTGGGATTCCTGCGCCCGGACTCGGGAACGATCTCGATCGACGGCCGCGCGGTCGACGACCTCTGGATCCGGTCGCGCACGGGTTACATGCCCGAGCGGCTGGGCTTCGACCGCGACCTGACCGGGGAGGCCTTTCTCGCTCACCACTGGCGCCTCTCGGGCGGAAGCCCGTCGAAAACGGCGGAGGAAACGGCGGCCGCCGCCTCCCGCGTGGGGCTGGAAGGGGCGGTCCTCGGAAAGAAGCTGAAGACGTATTCGCGCGGAATGCTGCAGCGGATCGGCGTCGCGCAGGCCACCCTGGGCTCGCCCGACCTGCTCTTCTTAGACGAGCCCGCCTCGGGAACCGACCCTCTCGGCGTCGCGATCGTGCGCGACCGCATCCTCGAGGCCAAGGCACGGGGCGCGACGGTCGTCCTGAACTCGCACCAGCTCACCGAGGTCGAGCGCGTCTGCGACCGGGTCGTGTTCATCGATCACGGAAAGCTGTCGCGCGACGAGACTCTCCGCGGCGAGACCGCCACGCGCAAGCGTGGAGTGCTTCGCGTGCCCGCGGGGCGGAGCGAAGATGCGCGGACCATCCTCGCGGCCGCCGGGGTCGAGGCCCGGGCGTCCGGCGACGGCGCCCTTCGTCTCTCCGACGGTTCGGAAGACGGAATCTCCCGGGCGGTGAAGGCGCTGGCCGTGGCCGATGTCCCGGTCCTGGAGGTGCGTGCCACGGCCGAGCTTGAGGAGCTCTTCCGCGAGGCGCCGCCGTCGTGATCGAGATGGTCCGGCGCTTTCTGCGCCAGAAGTTCGACAACCCGATCGTCGCCGTCGCTCTGGCCGTGATGGCGCTCCTGATCGCGTTCCCCGCTGCATTCAGCGGACAGCCCTCGCCGAACTCCGGATTCCTCGCACTGCTCCTGCTCGGCGCGGGCTCGGTCTCGCGGGACGTCTCGAGCGGCGCCCTGCAGATGATCCTGGCCCGGCCGATCTCGCGTACCGACTATCTCTGGGGCCGATTCTTCGGAATCCTCTCCGCGTTCGCTCTCTTTCTCGCGGGCGTGGCGGTCCTGATGGTCGTTTTTTCGGCCGCCGTCCTGCCCGTTCTCCACGTGCTCCACGCACCCCTGCAGTGGCCCGCGCTGGCCCGCTCGTTCGCCGCCGCATTCCTCGACGGCGTTCTCGTCGCCGCGGTTCTTCTGTTCTTCTCGACGTTTCTTCCCGGCTGGGGCGACGTGCTCGGCTATTTCCTCCTCATGCTCTTCTTGTCCGCCGTGCCGAGCATCGGCGCCGGGCTCGGCAAAGAGTGGCTGACGCGCCTCGGCCTGACCCTGAAGCAGAACGTTCTCCCCGAGCCCAACTTCGGCGCGATCTTCTCGGGCGAGCGCCGGATTTCCGAAGCGGTCGGCCAATGGGCCCTCGCCATCACGGTCTTTCTGCTCGCCGCGGCTCTCGTCTTTCGCCGCCGCGAATTCGCCTATGGCCACGACTGACGCGTCCTCGGCTCCCGCTCCCCCGCCGCGCTCCCAGTCGCGGCTCTCCGGCGCGCTGCTGTGGATCCTGCTCGCCGCAGTCCTGTTCCGCATCGTCACGGCGGTGATGGACCGCGGGCGCACGGAAGAGGCGGGCCTCGTGCGATGGGAGTCCCATGAAAAAGCCCGCGCGCTCTCGCAGGCCGCCGGCCGCCCGATCCTCTACGACTTCACCGCGGCGTGGTGCGGACCCTGCAGGCTGCTCGACCGCGACTGGAACGACGCGGACGTCGCCGGGAAGGTCAACGCCTCGTTCGTCCCGGCGCGCGTTGTGGACCGCGTACGCGAGGACGGCCGCAACCCGCCGGACGTCGCGGAGATGGTGCGCCGCTACGAGATCAGCGGATTCCCCACGCTCGTCGCCGCCGCTCCGGACGGAACCATGATCGCGAAGCTCGAGGGATACCGCGGCCGCGCCGCCCTCCTCGAATTCCTCGAAGAGGCCGGCAAGCCGACCGCTCCGTCCCGTTAATCCTGATCCTCGCGCCCGGCGCCGCTTCCCGTCGCGACGGTCACCGGACCGTTCTCCGAGGAGAGCTTGACCACCGCCGGCCCGTCTCCGATCTCGATGCGCTTGTGGTCGTCGTCCCACGTGCGCTTGGCCCGTTCGCAGCCCTCGCCGCGGCAACGGAAGGGAGACCTTCCCAGCGTCTCCACGACCGCCGCGGACCGGTAGCCCGACGGGATATCCAGGCGAATCGGCCCGTTCACGGCATGCCCCTCGAGGCCGGCGCCGTTCCATTCCGTGCCCGACAGCGCGACACCGATGGGCCCGTTCTGCGTCGAGACCTTCATCTTTCCGCCGCCGCCGCGCACGTCGATGGGCCCGTTCTCCGCCGAGAGGTCGAGGTCGCCCGCCGAGTTGCGGACCGAGATGGGTCCGTTCTCCGAACGCGCGACGACATGCCCCGAAAGACCCGACAGCGCCAGCGGCCCGTTGGTGGCCGAGAGTTCGATCGCCGCGCTCTTGGGCGCCGCGATCAGCAGATATCCGACCCAGTCTTCGCCGGAAGGACCCTGAACGCTCAGACCTCCGTCCGTCTTCGAGACTTTGATCGCGGCCAGACCCTCGGCCGACTCGGCGGCCTTGCAGACCAGGACTTCGAAATCGTTGCGGTCGGTTCCCCGGACGTTCGCGCCCGAGTGGGTCGGAACCTCCACTTTCAGCGGCCGGCCGGCCTCGACCGGGTAGACGAGACGCTCTTCACTGCGTGCGGCTTCCTGGTCGTCGAACTCGATGGAAATGTCCTCGCAGCGGACGGGAGACCGGCCGTCGTGGATCGAGACGCCCCGGTTGTGGTGGGCGGCCCGCGCCGCCGGAGGCGTCAAAACGGCCATCAGGGCGAAGGCAATCGGGGGCAGGGCGCGGGTCTTCATCGTTTCTTCCTCCCGCTCCGGAGACGCCCGCGACGCCCGGAGGTTTCGCCCCGGAGACGCCCTACTCGACGACCTGGGGACCCCCCGTTCGGGAGAGTGCGACGGCCGTGCCCTCGGATTCGACCAGCGCCTTCTCCCACCAGTCGCCGTTGCGGCTTCCGATCTCGGCGTAGAGGCCGGCCGGGAGCACGCCGACCGAGCGGTTTCGGCCGGATTGCTTGGCCAGGTACATCGCCCGGTCGGCGAGCTTCAGGACTTCGGTGAACGCGAAGGTGCGCGTCGAGTCGGGGTACCAGGGGAACGGCGCCCAGCCGACCGAGCACGTGCGCCGCACCTTGTGGCCCGCCCCGAGGTCGAAGGGCACCGATCCGACGGACTGCATCACGCGGCCCGCGAGGACGTCTCCGCGAGTGCGGTCCGCGTCGCGCGAGATCAGCAGAAACTCCTCGCCTCCCCAGCGGATCAGCCGGTCCGAGTCGCGCACGACGTGGGTGAGGCGGCGCGCGACCTCGGCGAGCACGCCGTCTCCCCGGTCGTGGCCGTACTCGTCGTTGATCTCTTTGAAGTGGTCGATGTCGACGATGTAGAAGATCAGGTCGCAGTTCTTGGGACGGTTGCGCGCCGGAGTCGAATGGACCCGCAGCGTGCGGTTGACGTCGTCCTCGATCACCGTCGAGAAGAACCGCCGGTTGCGCGCACCGGTCAGGGCGTCGGTGAACGAAGCCTCGCGCAGCTCCCGGTTCGCGGCGGCGAGCTCGGCGCTGCGCGCGGCCACGGCTTCCTCCAGACGCGTCCTCTCCGCCTCGAGATGGCGCGTTCTCCAGCGAACGACCGCGGCCAGGATGGCCGCCGCCAGCAGGGCCGCGAGCAACCGCGCCCAGACGGTCTCCCACCAGGCGGGCCGGACCTCGAAGGAAAAGGTCGCCGGACGTGTCGAGACCTTGCCCGCCGCCGAAACGGCCTGCACTTCGAAGCGATACTTGCCGCTCGGCAGCGCCGGAAACCGGGCCTGCGTCTGGTCCGTCTCGGTGAATGTGCCTCCGAGACCGCTCATGCGATACCGAAAGCGCACCTTGCGCGGCTCGATGAAGGTCAGCCCCGCCCACTCCACGCTCACGTCGCCTTCCCCGGGCTTCAAGACCGCGGGGGCGTTGGGATTCAGCGGACGGTCCGCCGCGGAGACGCGCGTGAGGATCACGGACGGCGCCGGCGGCGCAATCGCGGGCGTGCCCGGCTCGTACCGAATCAGGCCGCGGCTCGAGCCCAGCCACACGGTTCCGTCGGGCTCGGCAAGGAACGCGTTCTGGTCGAGGTCTTCGCTGATCATGCCGTCGGCTCTTCCGTACTGGGCGGCGAGGCTCCAGCCCGCGCCGAAGACGTCCGCGCCGGTGCCGGTTCCGATCCAGAGGCTGCCGGAAGCGTCGCGCCCCACGAGCACCACCTTGTTCGACACGAGTCCGGTTTCGACTCCCATGGGCCGCACCGCGATCCGGTCGTCCTGGACGATGAGCCGGGCTGCACCGATGGACTCGCGATACGCGAGCACGATGCTCCCGTCCGACGCGATGGCGATCGAGGACACGAAGTCCTCGCGCAGCCCCTCGCGTCGCGTGAAGCGGCGGGCGCTCGGTCCGGTCAACCGGAGGAGGCCCTGCTTGCTGGCGGCGTACAGCGTGCCCGACGGGTCTTCGGCGAACCCGCGCACGCCGTCCGGCTTCTCGCGTCCGACGCTGACGCGCTCGAGCCGCGTCGCACCGGCTCCGGGGAGGCGATACAGCCCTTCGACGGCGCCGACCCAGACCTCTCCGCCCGGCCGGACGTCAATCGCTCCGACGCGAAGCTGCTCGGAGGGCGTGTCCTCCGCGGTGTAGCGGCGCGCGCTCCCGTCCGGCATCAGGCGCGTGACCCCTCCGGGCCAGGCCCCCGTCCAGACACTTCCGTCTTCTCCGGCGGCGAGCGCGGTGACCGTGTTGCCGCCGAGCCCATCCCGCGTGGTGTAGATGCGGATGTTTCCCGTCGTGGGGTCGATGCGGTTGAGACCTCGTTCGGTACCGACCCAGAGGGCGCCCGCCTTGCCGGTCTGGCGGCAGATGGACCAGATCACTTCGTGCGACAGGCCGTCGGCCGTGGTCCAGTTGGAGAACTCTCCGCGGCCCAGCCGTTGCGCGAGGCCGCCGCCCAGCAGCCCGATCCACAGTGAGCCCTCCCGGTCCACCAGCGCCGCGAGGGCGGTGTCGGCGGCGAGGCCCTCGCGCCGGCTGATCAGTCTCCAGGCGACCCCGTCGCGGTAGGCCAGCCCCTGGACCGTCGGCACGAGCAGCTCTCCCCGGTCGTCGAATGCCAGCCGGCCGTATTCGCTGGCCTCAGGGAGCCCTTCGTCGGCGCGTTCGAAGCGAAGAGCGCCTTTCCCGAGCACGTAGAGCCGCTGGAGCGTGCGGACCCACAGGCGCCCCGCGGGATCCGTCTTCACTTCGTCGATCGTCTCCTCGCGCGGCAGCCCGCGGGCGGTTCCGAAGTCCACGACCCGCCCGAACTCCTCGCGGTACAGCACGCCCCCGCGCGCGAAGAACAGCGCTCCCGACGCATCGACGTGGACGCCGCCAACCGCGCCTCCCCCCAGCGCCGCCGCCTCGGGATCCGGCGCGAAGCGATCATTGCGTCCGACGAAGAGTCCGCGCTCGGTGCCGACGTAGAGAGTCCCCCGGGCATCCGAGTCGATTCCCTGGTGGCTGATGGCGAGCGCGCCGAGGCCGGCGACCTCGTCGAGCACCGCGAACCCGTCGCCGCTGCGGCGCGCGAGGCCCGAAGACGTTCCGACGTAGAGACGCCCATCGGACGTCTCGTGGAGCTGGTAGATACGCGCCCGGGGCAGGCCCTGGTCGCGGCTGAACTTCACGAACCACCGGCCGTCGAAGCGAAAGAGACCGTCGTCGGTGCCCGCCCAGAGAAAGCCGTCCTTGTCCTGGAGCACGCACTCCACCGAGGTGTCGAGCAGCCCCTCGTCCTGGGCGTAGTTGCGGAACATGAATCGACCCAGAAACGCCGGAGGATGCGGCGACGCCGGCTCTCTCTCCGCGCCGCGGGCCGCACCGGCCGCCGCGAGGACCACTGCGAGACACGCCCGGAGCCGTCGCAGTCCGAGCGCGTTCGGGGCTCGCCGTTTCTCGGCTGCTCTCACGGGCCTCCGAAATGGGTTCGACTAGGGAAGTTCGGTCACATTATAGGGGTTCGAGCGATCCCCCGCCGCGGCGCGCGGCTTGCCGAGAAAGCTCCCCGTGAGGCTCCGCGGATTGGAGCGGATCTCCTCGGGCGTCCCCTCGGCGACGATCCGTCCGCCGTCCGTGCCGCCGCCCGGTCCGAGCTCGATGATCCAGTCGGACGCGGCGAGGAACTCGAGATGGTGCTCGACGGCGAGCACCGAGTGGCCCAGGGCGATCAGGCGCGAGAGAGTGGCGAGCAAAACGTCCACGTCGCGCGCGTGCAGGCCGGTGGTCGGCTCGTCGAAGAGAAAGAGAGCGCCCCGCGACGCCGCCGGCCGGATGCCGAGAAACGCGGCGAGCTTCAGGCGCTGGGCCTCGCCGCCGGAGAGCGTGGCAGTGGGCTGGCCCAGCCGCATGTACCCCAGACCCGCTTCGCGCAGGGGGGCGAGGCGCCGCACGATCTTCTCGTGGCCGGCGAAGAAGACGGCCGCGTCGTCGATCGTCATCTCGAGCACGTCGTCGATGTTCTTGCCGGACACGCGCACTCCGAGGACGCGCGCCTGGAACCTCCGCCCGTCGCAGACGTCGCAGCGCACCGTGACGTCGGCCAGAAACTGCATGTCGATCGTCTGCCAGCCGGTCCCCTTGCACGCCTCGCAGCGCCCGCCCGGCGTGTTGAAGGAGAAGTCGCGCGCGGTGATGCCCCGCGAGACGGCCCGCGCGGACGCCGCGAAGAGCCGCCGGATCTCGTCCCACGCCTTCGTGTACGTGACCGGATTGGAGCGCGCCGAGCGGCCCAGCGGGCTCTGGTCCACGAGGAGCAGGTCGGCGATGCGGTCGAAGCCTTCGATCGCGTCGTGCGCCCCGACGTCGTTCGCGATGGATCCCTTGATGCGCCGGGCGTAGGCGTTGTGGAGGATGTCGCGCACGAGCGTGGATTTGCCCGATCCCGAGACACCGGCGACGGAGACGAGACGGCCCAGCGGGATCCGGACCGTCAGGTTCTTCAGATTGTGCTCGCGGGCGCCCACGATCGTGATCGCGCCCTCGGCCCGGCGAAACGGAACGACGCGGGATGCTCGGGGCGCCGCCGCCTTCGCGTCTCCCTCCTCCCGCCTTCCGTCTGCCGCCTCCCGTCTCCGCAGCAGCTCCCCCGTCGCCGAGCCCTTGACGCGTGCGAGCGCCGCAGGAGTCCCCGCGAAGAGGAGCTGACCTCCGCGGCTTCCGGCGCCGGGGCCCAGATCCAGGACGTGGTCCGCGGCTTCGATGGCCTCGGGATCGTGCTCCACCACGACGACCGTGTTCCCGCGGTCGGCCAGGCGCCGCAGGATCGCGAGGAGGCGGCGCGTGTCCACGGCGTGGAGCCCGATGGTCGGCTCGTCCAGGACGTACAGCGTGCCCGTCAGCGAACCGCCGAGCGCCGAGGCCAGTCCGATGCGCTGCGCCTCTCCGCCCGACAGCGTGCGCGCGGCCCGAGAGAGCGTGAGGTAGGAGAGGCCGACGTCGTTCATGTATCGGACGCGGCTGGCCAGCTCGGCCATGACCGATCCCAGCCGCTCCTCCTCTTCGGGAGAAAGCGACAGACCGGCGAGGAAGCTCTGCAGCTCCGAGAGCGGGAGGTCGGAGAGCTCGGCGATCGTCTTGCCGCGGAAGCGCACCCACAGCGCCGGCGGTGCCAGGCGCGCGCCCCCGCAGGAGCCGCAGAGGGTGTAGGCCCGGTAGCGGGCCAGCAGCACCCGCACGTGAATCTTGTAGCGCTTGGTCTCCAGCCAGTCGAAGAACCCCCGCACGCCGTAGAAGTCGCCGCGCCCCTCGATCAGCACGGCGCGCTCGTGCGCCGACAGCCTCGCGATCGGCACGTCGGTGCGGACGGAATAGCGGCGGCAGGCTCGGAACAGATCGCCGTAGGCCGACTCGTAGGCCGGAGTGTTCCAGGGCGCCACCGGTCGTTCCGAAAGCGAGAGGCTGCGGTCGGGAATCGCCTTGTCCAGATCCACGCCGATCACCCGCCCGAAGCCCTGGCACGCGGAGCAGGCGCCCAGCGGCGAGTTGAACGTGAAGAGGGCGGGTGTGGGGTCGCGGAACTCGCGGCCGCACTTGGGGCAGTGAAGCCCGCGGCGGAAGACGCGCGTGCGCTCTCCGATCAACGCCTCCAGCGTCCCCGCCAGCGTGAAGGCCGTCTCGACAGCGGCGGCGATCTCGGGGCGCGCCGTCTCGGAAACGACGAAACGTCCCACCACCACCCGCAGCCGGCCTTCCGAGTCCAGAAGCGGCTCCGCCTCCTCTCCGATCTCGACCGTCTCCCCCGAGGGAGCGACGGCCCGGAAAAACCCGGCGCGTTTGAACTCGGCCAGGCGCCGCCCTTCCTGTTTGGCGCGCCGGCGCCGGGCCGCGCTCGTCCCCTCCGCGTCGCGCCATGGCACGGGCGCGGCGAGCGTGACGCGCGCGCCCGATTCGGAAGAGCAGAGAGCCTCCACCGCGCGATCCACGCCTCCCGGCACCGCTTCGGACCCGCAATCCGGGCAGAAGGTCGTGCCGCCGTGGGCGAAGAGGAGTCGGAGCGCGTCGTGGATCTCGGTCTGCGTGCCGACGGTCGAGCGGGCATTGCGCACGCCGTTCTTCTGCTCGAGGGCGATCGCCGGCGGCACCGGCTCGATCGAATCCACGTCCGGACGGTCGAGCCGCTCGAGGAACTGCCGGGCGTATGTCGACAGCGACTCGGCGTAGCGCCGCTGGCCCTCGGCGTAGAGCGTGTCGAAGGCCAGCGAGGACTTGCCCGAGCCCGAGACGCCGGTGATGACGGTCAGGCGCTCGAGGGGGATGTCCGCCGAAACGTCCTTGAGATTGTGCGTCCGCGCTCCCCGGATTCGGATCGGAGACGGAGAGCCCGGTAGAGAAGTTTTCTTCAAACCTGCGAATCTACCAGAACGGCAGTGCCAAGTCTCAGGTCCCAGGTCTCAGGAAGGCCCGCTCGAGGCCTGAGACTTGAAACCTGAAACCATTCCTCCCCCGCCATGCTCCGGACACGCCATCGTTGGCGCGGTGCCGTCGATGAAGACCTCCCGCATCGTCTTCGGGCAGCCCGGCGCGGCGAGAAAGCCGGTGTCCGGATCGATCTCGGCCGTCACGATGTCGGAGGGAACCGGAAAGCCTTCGGCGAACAGCTGCGACGGCACCGATCGGACGAAGTCGGAGAAGAGCGGCACGGCGGCCTGCGTGCCCGAGAGGTTCAGACCGCGGTTGTCGTCGTAGCCGACCCAGACGGCGGCCAGGAATCGCGGCGAAAACCCGACGAACCAGGCGTCCCGCCCGTCGTTGGTCGTGCCCGTCTTCCCCGCCAGGACCCCGGTGAACCCTTTCGGCCTCGCCGTAGCGCCGGTGCCGCGCTCGACGGCGCCGCGCAAGACCGAGTCGACCAGGAAGACGGAGTCCGCCGGCAGCGACGGAAGAAGCTCCGATGCCTTCCGGTCGAGCACGGTTCCGTCGCCCGTCATCACGCCAACGATCGCGTAAGGAGCCACCCGCACGCCGCTGTTGGCGAGGGCCGCGTAGGCGCCGGCGACTTCCATCGGCGACAGCTCGAACGCCCCGAGGGCCACGGAGGGATAACCCCGCAGGCGCGACGCGATCCCGGCCGAGCGCGCCGCTCCGAGGACGTAGGGTAGTCCCGCCATCAGCGACACGCGGACCGTGGGAATGTTGATCGACTTCTCGAGGGCTTGCCGCGCGGTCATCCGACCCCGGTACTCTCCGTCGTAGTTGCGCGGCGTCCACTGCTCCTCTTCCGTGCGCGTGCCCCATTCCACGGTGATCGGCGTGTCCTGGAGGATCGTGGCGGGTGTCACCGGCGGATCGAGGTCGCGGCGCGCGAACGCGGCCAGGTAGACGAACGGCTTGAAGAGGCTGCCGGGCTGGCGGCGGGCCTGCGTCACGCGGTTGAACTGCGACAGCTGATAGTCCCGCCCCCCGACCAGAGCGCGGACGGCTCCGGTCTGCGGCTCCAGCACGATCAGGGCGCCCTGGAGCGGCGCCTTCGCCGACGCGGAGGCCAGCCGACGATACGTCTTCTCCAGGTTCTCGAGTCCCTGAGTGACGGCGCGCTGACCGGCCTGCTGGAGATCCACGTCGAGCGTCGTGTAGATCTGGAGGCCTTCCGTCTGGAGCTGCGCGCCGTAGCGTTCCGCCAGCTCACCCTTGACGAAGTCCACGAAATGCGGCGCCTTCGTGCGCTCCTCGACGCGGGTCCGCGCGGTGACCGGTTCCTCCAGCGCGGCCTTCAGCGCCGCATCGTCGATCCTTCCTTCCTCGCGCATCATGCGGAGCACCAGGTTGCGCCGCTCACGAGTGCGGTCGGGGCTGCGGAACGGCGAGTACGTGTTGGGAGCGCGGATCATCCCCGCGATCGTCGCCGCTTCCGCCAGGTCCAGGTCGCCGACCTCCTTGCCGAAGTAGTAGCGCGAGGCCTCGCCCACTCCCGTGATCCCGACTCCTCCCCGCCGACCGAGATAGATTTCGTTCAGATACGCCTCGAGGATCTCGTCCTTGGAGTAGCGGGCGTCCAGGACCACCGCCATCACGGCTTCGAGCGCCTTGCGCCGGACGGTGCGCTCCGGCGTCAGATACAGGTTCTTGACGAGCTGCTGGGTCAGAGTCGAGCCGCCCTGCTTCATCCCGCCGCGCATCGTGGCGACCGCCGCGCCGAAGAGCCGACGGACCGAGATTCCGCCGTGGCGGTAGAAGTCGCGGTCTTCCGTGACCAGGACCGCGTCCACGAGCGCGCGCGGCGCGTCGGCGAGGCGGATGATGGTGCGATCCTCCAGCTCCGCCGAGAAAACCGAGCCCAGCAGCTCGGGCTCGAGGATCAGCGCCGGGACGCTCTCACCCGAGGGGTCCGTGACCGCCTTGACGCGCCCGCCCGCGAAGGTCAACTTCGCCGCGATCCCCGGAAAGGAGCGGCCCGGGTAGCGGAACGCGCGCGTCTGGATCACGAGGCCGTCCTTGACGAGCGTGAAATGTCCCGGACGCTCGGGCGGACCGGGCACCTCGCGGTAGTAGAGACGTCCGAGTTTTGCGACCAGCCCCGCCTGCGTGGCCGCGTCGCCGGGACGCAGCACGTAAAGATCCGAGTAGATACGCGACGGCAGATTCCAGCGACGCCCCTCGAAGCGCTGCGCTACCCGCGTCGTGAAGTGCGCGAGCACGAGAACGCCCGACAGCAGCAGCCCGCCGAACACCAGGAGGATCGGCCGGCGATGGCGGTACACCCACAGGGGCAGCGAGACGAGGCGTCCCTGCGCAACGTTTGTGTCCGTCTCGCTCATCCGTCGCCGAGCATAACGTCATAACATCCGCCCCGCGTGGCCAAGAAGAAACCGGCGAGAAAGCCCCCGGCTCGGCCCGCGCCCTCGGCGGATCCGGGAACCATCGTCGCGGTCGCCGCGCTGTGCGCCGTACTCGCCGGCGCGTCTCTCGCAGTGGACACGATCGCGGCCTCCGCGTTCGACGCGCCCAAACGGTTGATCGCGCTTTCGGGCACGGCTCTCGCCGTCCTGGCCGTGTTCGCCTCCAAATGGCGAGGTCCGGGTCTTCGCGAGCTCCTCCGTGAGGGTCCTTCGGCACGCCGCGCGGCCCTGTGGCTCGGCGTGGCCGCTCTCGTGGGCGCCTGGATCTCCGCCTTCGTGTCGCCGCGACGCGCCATCGCGATCGATACGATGCGCGCGGCGACGCTCCTCGCCGCTCTGGCGCCGCTCGGCGCCTCCCGCGCCGTCGCCCGCGGCCGCGGCTGGCTCGCCGGGACCTTTCTCGGAGCGTGCGCGATCAACGCGGCGGTGGCGATCCTCCAGAGCCGGGGACTCTATTCGCCCTTCGCGCTCCAGACCTTCGGCTCGCGTCAGGAGACGGGCGCCTTCGCCGGCAACGTCGGCTACCTCGCGATCGCGCTGGCGCTGGCGAGCGTGCTGGCTCTGAGCCTGGTGCTGACGGCGAAGAACCCGATCGTCCGCCGTCTCTCAGTGGCGGCGCTGGTCCTGTACGCAGGAGGCCTGCTCGTCAATCAGAACCTGACCGCGCTGATGGCGCTTCTGGCAGGTTCGGCGACGCTTCTCATCCTGCGGTTCCGCCGGCGCGCCGTCGTGCCCGTGGCCACGGCCGTCGCCGCGGTGGTCCTCGCGATCGCGGTCTACGCTCCGCTTCGCCAGCGCGCGGTGGAGCTGACGCGGGCTGTCCAGAGCGGAAACTGGGACGCGCTCGTGTCGTTTCGAGGAGGTCCCTGGGCCGCGGCGATCGAGATGACGCGGGAGCGTCCGCTCACCGGGTTCGGACCCGGGACGTTCGGAGCCGAATACATCCCCCACCGACTCGCCGCCGAGGTCCGCTTGCACCGCCGGCTGATCAGCCCGTTGACGACGACCTCGTATGCCGAGGCCCACAGCGACTATCTCCAGGCTTTCAGTGACGCCGGGCTCGTCACGGGCGGTCTCGCCATTGCCGCCGCGGCCGGCCTGCTCGCCGCGGTCCTGCGCGCGGCCTGGCTCCGGCGCGAGTCCGAGGCGATTCTGCTCGCCGCCGTCCTCGTCGCCGGCGCGGCCGCCGCGCTGACGTGGTTCCCCTTCCAGCGACCGATCACGGCCGCGCCTCTCCTTCTGGCGGCCGGGCGCGCGTGGAGGATTTCCGCCGATCCCGCGCCCGGCGAGGAGGAAGCGTGAAGGCGCTTCGAGCCGCCGCTGTCGTCGCCGTGATCGCGCTGGCACTGTGGCCGGAGTTCTCCCGCTATGCCGCGGAGAGACGGGTCGGCTTCGCCACGGCGGCGTTCAAGAGCCTCCTCGATGGCACGTCGGACTCTCGGGTCCGCGCGGAGCTGCTCGCCCTTGGCGAGATGGCGGCGCGCGAAGGCTCGCGCCTCCCGGGCGATCCCCGGCCGTGGATCCTGTGCGGCTCGGCCTATCTCGTCAACGGCCAGCCGCAGCGCGCCGTCGAGTACTACCGGGAAGCCATGGGAACGGGCGAGCGCGCCGAAATCGACCTGAACCTCGGCCGCGCCTACACGCTGATGAGCCGCAAGCCGAGCGCCGACGCCGCGTTCGTGCGCGCCGGATGGATCAGCCCCGAGATCCTGTCCTCGCTGTCCCCCGCCGTGGCGGATCCCGTGCGGGAAGAGATCTCGAAGTACGCGCACGCGATGGCCGAAGGAAGACTGACCGAACCTCCCCCGCTGCCGGAAGAAGAGAGGCGCTAGGAGTCGTCTCTCGACAGGGTTCTTCAGGAGTCCGCGGCGCCGACGGCGGGAGGTGATGTCCGGAGGCCCACAACGAAAAGTCCAATGGCGACGAGGCGACTGGGCCTACGGACTCAGCGCCGGCCGGAAAGACGTCATGGAGGCCAGCCGGCGCGTGCCGACCGCGGCGGCGCCGCGGACTCAGTGAACAACGTTCGGAGAACCGACCGCTAGGACGCCGCGGGCGCGGGCAAGGGCTTGCGGAAGATCCGGCTGGACCAGATCCCCCAGGCGTGGAGCTTGTAGAGGAGCATCGTCTTGAGGATCGCCAGCCCGTAGCGGACCGAGGGACCGAACGCGATCTGCGACGCCTCGTCGAAGTAGCGCGTCTCGATCGGAATCTCGCAGATCCGCAATCCCCGCGCCATCCCCTGCGCGATGATCTCGGTGTCGAACACGAATCCGTCGGAGTTGGCCTCCAGATCCACGGACTCCAGGTACCGTCGCGTGTACGCACGAAAGCCGCTGTGGTACTCCGTCAGGTAGATCAGGAAAGTCGCGTTCTCGATCGCGGTCAGGAGGATGTTGCCGAGGTACTTCCACTTCGGCATGCCTCCCTGGATCGGTCGGCCTCCGAGCATGCGGCTACCGAAGGCGGCGTCGAAGTTTCCGTTCTCGAGAGCCTCCAGCAGGTGCGGGATGACGGTGGGATCGTACTGGTGGTCGGGGTGCACCATGACGACGACGTCGGCCCCGCGCTCCAGGGCCGTCCGGTAGCACGTTTTCTGGTTTCCGCCGTACCCCCGGTTCTTCGCGTGGACGACGACGTGGATGCCGAGGCGGCGCGCGATCTCGACCGTCCGGTCGCGAGAGCCGTCGTCGACCAGAATGACGTCGTCGACGTGCGTTTTCGGCACGTCGGCGTACGTCCGCTCCAGCGTCTGCTCGGCGTTGTATGCCGGCATGACGACGGCCACTTTCCGCCGGGACCGCTTCGGCTCAGACGCCACGGCGGGTCAGGACGACGGGAAGCGTGCGCAGAAGAATTGCCAGGTCGAGGCCGAACGACCAGTTGTTCAAGTACGCCAGATCGTAACGCAACTTGATTTCCGGCTCCGTCGAGTACTCGCCCGAGATCTGTGCCAGGCCTGTCAGGCCGGGGCGCGCCGCGTGCCGCAGCGCGTAGCCGGGTACGGTCGTCACGAGCCTCTCCGCGAATTCGGGCCGCTCCGGGCGCGGCCCCACCAGGCTCATGTCGCCGCGCAGCACGTTCCAGAGCTGCGGGATCTCGTCGATACGCGCGGCGCGCAGGCTTCGCCCGATCGCCGTCACGCGCGGGTCGTCCGGAGTCGCGAGCACGGCGCCGGTTTCGATCTCGGCGCCCTGACGCATCGTCCGCAGCTTCCAGAGCTCGAAAGGCCGCCCGTCGCGGCCGACGCGTTTCTGGCGATAGAAGACTCCTCCCGGAGAGGTCACCGCGACGAGCGCCGCGGCGAGGAGCAGCCCCGGCAGGAGCAGGACCAGCGCCACTGCGGAGACGGCGGCGTCGAAAGTGCGCTTGGCGAGCGCGCCCGCGCCCTCGAGAGGCCGGACGCGCGCCTCCAGGAGCGGCAGATCGCCGACGATGCGGAATCGCAGCCGACCGATCAAAGTCTCGAAGGGAGACGGCCAGACGAGGAGGTCCGCCGGAAATCCTTCCGGGATGCGCTCGGGAAGGCGGTCGCGCCAGGAGGGCGCCTCGGGCGTCAGGATGACCTCGTCGATCGCGTGCTCGTCGACGACCTGCGCGAGCTTTTCCGGAGAACCCAGATCCGGAAGGCCGTGCGCGCCGTCGGTTCCGCCGCCCAGCACGCCCACCAGCTCCACTCCGGTCCAGGGGTGCCGGCGAATGGTGTCCGCGATCAGGCCCGCCGCCGGACCGCGGCCCACGATGACGGCGCGGCGCCGAGGCCTCGGAAAGAGTCGGTCGAGCGACTCCCTCCAGGCCGCCAGCAGCGCGCCGTTGACGACGAGGTAGACGACGAGTACGGAGCGGGGAAACGAGTACGGCTGCGCCAGGAAGTAGATCGCCGCCAGAGTCACGAGCTCCACGGACAGCGCCGGCAGCAGAAGGCGCAGCAGAGGCTCGCGGAAGCGCTCATGGTCCCGGTACAGACCCAGCAACGACATCGAGAAGACCTGCACCGCCGCCACGATCAGGATGTTCCACAGCGTGAACCGCACGCTCTCCGCGGGCAGCAGCTTTACCGTTCCGGGAATCGAGACGTGGGCGCGCAGAAAGAACGCGGCGTAGAGCGATCCGACGGCGATCGCGACGTCCCCGACGACCGCCACCGCCCGGAAGGAGGATGCGCGGCGGGCCGCCGTCATGCGCGCGCGGTCCGCGTCCAGACCGGACGGCTGTACCCGGCCAGACCTGCGGCCACGCCGAGCGCGAGGGCCACGTTGAGCACGGCGAAATAATAGATCCTCCCGGCGGCGCCCGGCAGCGTCGGCCGCGCCCACGCGAGCGCACAGGCGAGCGCCGCCGCGATCCACACCGCGGCTCCCGCCACGCGCAACGCCGGCGAGAAGAGCGCGAGCGTGGCCGCGAGGAGACCTACGAGCGGCGCCAGCCACCGCGCGGCCTTGCGCGAGGCGAATGCCAAAGTCAGCAGTGGATGGCGATGCGCGGCGAAGAGCCAGGGTTCGCGGCGCAAAACCTGTCCGGCGCCGATGCCGATCCGGAACCGGCGCCGCATCTCCGCAGCCACGTCCCGGGCCGCGTCTTCGCGCGCGACCGCGCCGGACGCGAAGACCACGCGGCCCCCTCTTCGGGCCGCGCGCACCGGGATGAGAAAGTCGTCCATGGACGTCGTGTCGAGAGGCAGAGGCTCGACCATCGCGCGCCTCGCTGCGTAGATCGCTCCGTTGGCGCCGACGCAGACTCCCAGCGACCCCTCGGCTTGCTTCATCCGGGTCTCGCGATCCCACAGAGCCGCTTCCGGCGTGCGGTCCGCCCGAGCGCCTGTCTCGAACAACAGCCGCCCGCACGCGGCGACGATGTCGCCATCGGCCAGAGCCGCGGCGAGAGCGGCGACGGCGCCGGCGTCGAAACGCGTGTTGGCGTCAGTGAACACGAGGACATCGGCCTGCGACCCCGCCACGAGGTCGTTCAATACCGCGGCCTTGCCGCGGCGCTCCCCGAACTCCACCACGCGCACGGCCGGATTTCCCGCCGCCGCCTCGCGCGCGCGCTCGGCGGTCTTGTCCCGGCATCCGTCGCAGCCGATCGACACGTGAAGATCGGCCGCTCCGCTCTGGGCCAGGAGATCCGCCACGCGCGCGCCGATGACGGCTTCCTCGTCCGCCGCCGAGACGATCACCTCGACGGAAGGAAGCGGCGCGGGATCGGGCGATCGAACGGGGAAGCTCTTCTTCTTCGCCAGCCGCGAGATCAATGGCGGATAGATCGCGTAGGACCAGACGAACAGCGCCAGGGCCAACCCCGCGCAGGCGATGGCGAGCGCGGTCATGACGCGCCGGCGCGCTCGGCCAGCGTGCGCGCGAATCGCGGACCGATCCGCTTCCAATCGTAGAGAGCCTCGACGCGCGCCCGGGCTTTGACGGCCTGGGTCCTCGCCGCGTCGGGATCGGCGAGCAGGCGAACGACGGCGTCGGCGAAAGCTTCGGGTTCGTCGCGGATCGAGATTTCTTCCCCGGGGGAAAGCTCGAGGCCTTCGGCGCCTACGGCCGTCGAGACGACAGGGACGCCGCTCGCGGCCGCCTCCAGGATCTTCAGGCGCGAGCCGCCTCCGGCGAGCAGCGGCACGGCGGCGACAGCCGCGCGAGCCCAGTACGGGCGCGTGTCGCCGCCTTCGCCCAGCAGCCGGAAGTCGCTCGCCGACAAGGCCTGGAGCCAATCCGGCGCTTCGCGGCCCAGGATCTCCGCGCGCGCCGCCGGGCGCTTCCGCCTGACGGCCGGCCAGACCTTCTCGCGCAGCCAGCGCACGCCTTCGGCGTTGGGCGGCCAGCTCAGATCTCCGACGAAGAAGACCAGCTCCTCCAGAGGAGCGTTCGAGCGGAACGCATATCGCAAGAGGTCCACGCCGTTAGGGACCACGACGGGCTCCGGGCCGCCGGCGGTCTTCAGAACCGCAGCGTCCCGCGCCGACACGCACGAGACTCCGGCCGCGCGGCGCAGAAGCTCTCGTTCGAAGGCCTCGACGCGCGCCGCCTGGGAGCGCGCGAACGCTCCCGTCAGCGCGGAGCGCGACGTCTCTCCCGTGCGCGCCCAGATCTCCGAGTCGCGGTTGTGGAAGTCGATCCAGACCGGAGCGCCGGCGGAAAGCGCCGCGGGCGCGACGTGGTAGGAGTGGGCGATGATCCACGCCGGCTTCTCGGCGTCCGCCGCCTCGGCGACGCGGCGCTCCAGCGCCGGCGAGCGGTAGAGCCACTCGGAGTACGGCTGTCCGGAAACCAGACTTCCGGCGGCCGCCACCGCGCGCCGGACCCGGCGCGTCGTCTGAAGGATCTCTTCGAGCGATACGCCGGCGGGCGCCTCCCCCGCGTACGGACGCGCGGGGTCTCGCAGCGCAAACGCCCGCACGCGAAACTCCTCGGCGAGCGCGGTGAGCAGGTGATAGTTGCGGATCGCGAGGCCGTCGCGCGTCGGATTCGGCGGCCGCGACAGGACTGATACGACGACCGGTTTCATCGCGCCCGCTCCGAAAGCGCGGCGCGGTACCGCGCGCGGCGGCGGCGTCCGATTTCCCCGGGCGTCGCGAGAGCGGCGGCATACCGCAGAGCCGCCCCCCACCACAGCGACGACGCTGCCAGCCACGCGGAAACAGGCCCGTGGTGCTTTCGGACGTAGCGGACGAGCGACGCGTGAAGCTCCCCGAACAGCCGATCTCCACCCGACCGGCCGCCTTCGTGGACGGCCTCCGCCGCCGGCTCGAAGCGGAGTCGCCATCCCCGGACCCGCCACCGCGCCATCAGGTCGGTCTCCTCGGCGTACAGGAAGAACGACTCGTCGAACCCGCCCTCTTCCTCGAACGCCGAGCGCCGCACCAGGAGAACCGCACCCATCAATGCCTCGACCTCCCGCGCGGTGTCGTGGTCCTGGCGCGTGGCGGAGTGGCCGCCGAACGGCTCCCGCCCTTCGAAGATGTAAGCGAGGCCCGAGCTCTCGCAAAAGATCCGCCACGGCGTAGGAAGCCGGCGGATGGACGCCTGGAGCGTGCCGTCGGGGTTGCGCAGCCGCGGCCCGACCGCTGCCGCCTTCGGATCCGAGTCGAGCGCCGCTTCGAGGGCCTCGATCGCCCCCGTACTCACGTACGCGTCCGAGTTGAGGAAGAGCAGGTAAGGCCGCGCGCTCTCCCGGGCGCCGCGGTTGCAGGCCGCGCCGAAACCGCGGTTTTCGGGCTCGCGAAGGACCCGCGTCCCCGGCGACTCTTTGCGGAGCCGCTCGCCGGCGTCGTCCCCCGAGGCGTTGTCCACCACGATCGTTTCGGCGGCCGGCGCCGTCTCTTCGACCGCGCGCACCGCGCGCAGGGTCTCGTCGGGGGTTCGGTAGTGGACGACGACGGCGGAGGTCCGTCCGCCGGGAGGGTCCGAGGCCGCAGTCACCACTGAGGGCAGTATACGGACGCTTCGAGACTGCGGTGTATAAGGAGCGCCATGGACTGGCTCGGACGGCGCGAGAGCGATCAGATCGAGGATCGAAGGGGGATGCCGGGCGGCCGCGTCGGAGTGGTCGGCTGCGGCACGGTGATCGTGGCACTGCTGATCGGCTGGCTCACGGGCACGAACCCGCTGCGGATTCTGCAGCTTCTGACGGACTCGACGGGCTCGAGCACGACCACGTCGGCGCCGCCTCCGGGCCCACCGGGACAATCGCAGTCCCAGGAGGACCCGGGGCGGAAGTTCGTCGGTGTCGTCCTCGCCGACACCGAGGATACGTGGAGCGAGATCTTCCAGTCCGAGGGCCGCACCTACCAGAAGCCGCGCCTCGTGCTCTTCACGGGCGCGACGCAGACGGGCTGCGGCTTCGGCTCGGCGGCGACGGGACCGTTCTACTGCCCCAACGACAGCACGGTCTACCTGGACCTCTCGTTCTTCGAGGAGCTCCGCCGGCTCGGAGCGCCGGGAGAATTCGCGCAGGCCTACGTCATCGCGCACGAGATCGGTCATCACGTGCAGAACCTCATGGGAATCGAAAGCAAGGTGAGCGCCCTGCGCGAACGCGTCTCCGAAGCCGACGGCAACCAGCTCTCGGTGCGGCTGGAGCTGCAGGCCGACTGCCTGGCGGGCGTCTGGGGCCATCACGGGGCGCAGCGCGGCCTGGTCCAGCCGGGCGACGCGGAAGAGGGATTGCGAGCCGCGGCGGCGATCGGCGACGACCGTCTGCAGCGGATGTCGCGCGGCTACGTCGCACCCGAGTCCTGGACGCATGGCTCCTCGCAACAGCGCGTCGAATGGCTGCGGCGAGGGCTCCAGTCCGGCAGCGCGAACGTCTGCGACACCTTCGCGGGCATTCGCTAAAAGAAAAGGCCCCGGCTTTCGCCGGGGCCAGAGAATCCCGGGGATCCGAAGCTCTTAGTACATGCCGCCCATGCCGCCGGGCATTCCGCCGCCGGCCGCCGGCTTCTCCTTCTCCTTGATCTCGGAGACGAGGGCCTCGGTCGTGAGCATCAGGCCGGACACCGACGCCGCGTTCTGGAGCGCGTTCTTGGTGACCTTGGTCGGGTCGATGATTCCCGCCTTTAGCATGTCCTCGACCTTCTCGGAGTTGGCGTTGAACCCGTAGTTACCGCCCTTGGCCTTGAGGTCGTTGATGACCACCGAGCCCTCGGCGCCGGCGTTCTGGACGATCTGCCGCGTCGGCTCCTCGAGCGCGCGGACTACGATCCGGGCTCCGATCTGCTCGTCGCCTGCGAGCTCCTTGGCCCGCTTCTCGACCGAGTCGATCGCGCGCAGCAGCGCCACGCCGCCGCCGGGGACGATGCCCTCCTCGACCGCCGCCTTGGTCGCGTGCATCGCATCCTCGACCCGGGCTTTCTTCTCCTTCATCTCGGTCTCCGTCGCAGCGCCCACCTTGATGAGGGCGACACCGCCGACGAGCTTGGCCAGCCGCTCCTGCAGCTTCTCGCGGTCGTAGTCCGAGGTCGTATCCTCGATCTGGGTCCGGATCTGCTTCACGCGGCCCTGAACAGCCTCCTGCTTCTTCTTGGAGCGGTCGTCGACGACGACCGTGGTGTTGTCTTTGTCGACGGTGACCTTCTTGGCGTCGCCGAGATCCTCCCACTTGACGTTCTCGAGCTTGATGCCGAGGTCCTCGGAGATGAGCTTGCCGCCGGTCAGGATCGCGATGTCCTCGAGCATGGCCTTGCGGCGGTCGCCGAAGCCCGGCGCCTTGACCGCGCAGACCTGGAGCGTGCCGCGGAGCTTGTTGACGACGAGGGTCGCGAGAGCCTCGCCCTCGATCTCCTCGGCGACGATCAGGAACGGCTTGCCCTGCTTGGCGATCTGCTCGAGGATCGGGAGCAGGTCCTTCATGTTCGAGATCTTCTTCTCGAACAGGAGCACCTTCGCGTTCTCGAGGACGCACTCCATCCGCTCGGCGTCGGTGATGAAGTACGGCGAGAGGTAGCCGCGGTCGAACTGCATGCCTTCGACGACCTCGAGGGTCGTCTCGAGGCCCTTGGCCTCCTCGACCGTGATCACGCCGTCCTTGCCGACCTTGTCCATCGCCTCGGCGATGATCTTTCCGATCTCCGAGTCGTTGTTGGCCGAGATCGTTCCGACGTGGGCGATGTCCTTGCCCTCGACCGGCTTGGAGAGCTTGTCCAGCGACTCGACCGCGGCCTTCACCGCCGCGTCGATGCCGCGCTTCAACTCCATCGGGTTGGCGCCCGCCGTGACGTTCTTGATGCCCTCGCGGTAGATGGCCTGCGCGAGCACCGTCGCGGTCGTGGTTCCGTCGCCCGCGACGTCGGAGGTCTTGGAAGCGACCTCGCGCACCATCTGAGCGCCCATGTTCTCGAGGGAATCTTGGAGCTCGATCTCCTTGGCGACCGTGACGCCGTCCTTGGTGACCGTCGGGGACCCGAACTTCTTCTCGATGACGACGTTGCGGCCCTTGGGACCGAGCGTCACCTTGACGGCGTCCGCCAGCTTGTTGACGCCGTGGAGGACGCGCTGCCGCGCCTCCTCGCCGTAAATGATCGTTTTCGCTGCCATGTCGTCGTCTCCTTACTTCTCGATGACGGCGAGGACTTCATCCTCGCGGAGGATGAGGTGCTCCACATCCTCGATCTTGATTTCGGTTCCGGCGTACTTGCCGATGAGGATGCGGTCGCCCTTCTTGACGTCCAGGGGAAGCTGCTTGCCTTCCTCGTTGATCTTTCCCTTGCCGACGGCGACGACCTCCGCTTCCATCGGCTTCTCCTTGGCGGTATCCGGGATGATGATGCCGCCCTTCTTCATCTCGCCGGTCTCGAGGCGCTTGACCAGGATCCGATCGTAAAGTGGCCGAATCTTCATGAAACTCCTCCTCTAGAGTTGACGAACCGTTTTGGTGCCCCGGTTTTCGGGTGTCGGGGCGGAGGCGGATATTAGCACTCATCCGAGACGAGTGCTAGCAACTACCAGGCGCGTCTCGAGATGCCATCCGTAAGTAATTGATATACATATAGTTCAATGGCCCGATCGATATGGTGACGAAAGCCGGGATCGTCGCGGGATCCCTCCTGATCTATGCGGCGACGGCGGCGCTGTGCTTCTGGCTGGTCCGCCGCTGGATCCGAGAAGTCCGGCCACTCGTCGCGATCCTGATCGCGCTCGCGCCGCTCCTCTTCACGGGAAAGGCGACGGTGACCGGCGGCGTCTACGCGCCTCTCGACATCCTCTATCTCGGCGAGCCGTTCACGTCGATTCGCGACAGCACCGGAATGACGACGGTCCAGAGTCCTCTGTTGTCGGACGTCGTCGCGTCGATGATTCCGTGGCAGAAGGCCCTCCGCTACTCCGTCAAGAACGGACGGTTTCCGCTGTGGAACCCGCTCATCCTCGGAGGAGAGCCCCTGCTCGCCGTGCAGCAGTCGGGAGCGCTCCACCCCGCAACCTGGGCGAGCTTCCTCCTACCCCTCGGGCAGGGGTGGACGCTCCAGATGAGCCTTCGGCTCTTTCTCGCGATTCTCGCGGGCTACCTTTTCCTTCGCGAGCTCGGATGCCGCGACATCGCCGCGCTGTGCGGCGCGCTCGGCTGGGGATTCTCCGACTTCTTCGTCTTCTGGCTGGGCTATCCGGTGTCCAATGCGCTCGGCCCGTTTCCATTGCTTCTGCTGGGCCTCGACCGTCTCGCGCGCTCTCCCGGCGCCCGATCCACGGCGCTGACCGCCGGGGCCCTCGTCCTCATCGCGTTGGCCGGCCACCCCGAGACGCTGCTCTTCTCGGTCGCGGGCGCAGGCGTGTATTTTCTCTTCGCTCTCGCCCAGTCCGCGCGCGGACAGCGCATGCGCGCGATCGGCCTGTCAGCGGCCGCGGGCGTGCTGGCCCTGGGCCTGACGGCCGTGCAGCTTCTCCCCCTCGCCGAGATCCTGCCGCAGACCTGGGAGCACGCGATCCGCAAGGAGTACTACGCACACCTGCCGAAGTCCGTCCCGCCGGTCGAGAGCCTCCGCCGTTCGGCTGTCAGTCTGCTTCCGTACACCCAGGGAGCGCCCGGCGCGGTTCTGCCGGGTGGTCAATTCGGCATGGCCGGCGGGTACGCAGGCGCCCTCCTTCTCCCTCTGGCGGTCTGCGGTGTCGCCTCGAAGAGTCCGAGGCGCTGGGCCCTCCTGACGCTGGTCGTCCTGGGCGCGGCCCTCTGGGCGCGCGCACCCGCGATCACCGACGCTCTCGCGTCCCTGCCGCTCTTCGACATGGCGTTGACCGACTACTTCGTGTTTCTGGCGGTGTTCGGCGTCTGCGGACTCGCCGCTATGGGGCTCGACCGTCTGGCCGACGGGGACCGCGTCCGTCTCTTCCTCGTTTCCGCCGCGATCGTCGGCGCCTCGATTCTCGGACTCTTCGGGATCCTTCTGCCGCGGATGCGTGCGCTCGGGCTCTCGGATCGGTTCCTCTCGGGCCGCCTCGCGCTGGAGCTCGTGCCGATCCTGCTCGCTGCGGTCCTCGTGTCGAGAATGCACAACGGGCTCTCACCGCGGGTCGTCGGCGGCATTCTCGTCGTGCTGCTCGCCGTCTCTCGCGTCGCCGAGGCCGGCGGCATCTATCGGACCTGTCCGGCCTCCGCGTTCTACCCGCATCTGCCGGTCCTCGACCCGATCCGGCGGGGAGTGCCCGAGCGCTTCGTCGCGTGGGGAAACCTGCTCGTGCCCAACGCCGCGGCGATGTACGAAATCGAGGACGTGCGGGGCTACGAGTCGCTCACACTCTGGCCGCTCGTCCAGACCTATCCGCTGTGGTCCGCACAGAACGTCTGGTTCAATCGCGTCGACGATCTGAGCCGGCCTTTCCTTTCGTTTCTCAATGTCCGCTGGGCGCTCGCGCCGACCGGCCAGCCTCTGCCCGACGGCTGGAGCCGGCGCGCCGGCGGTCCCGGCGCGGACCTGCTCGAAAACTCGCGTGTCTTGCCGAGGGCATTCGTCCCAAGGCGACTCTGGATCGAGAGCGACCCCGGCCGCCGCCTGGAGGTTCTGGAGGGGATCACGGACTTCTCCGAGCGCGGCGTCCTCGCCGCCGATCCGGTAATGCCCGCGGGACGCTGGGTCGAGAACGCTCCCGCGCGCGTGGACCTCGTCTCGTACCGGAGCGGAGCGGCGCTCTCGCTCGATGTCGACGCCGAAGGACGCTGCGTCGTGGCGACGTCAGTGCCCGCATGGCCGGGCTGGAAAGCCCGGCTCGACGGAAACATTCTTGCGCCGCTGACCTACAACCACGCGTTCCTGGCTTTCGCGGTACCTGCCGGGCGTCACCGGCTGGAGCTTTACTACCGGCCGGACGGCTTCGCGCGGGGGGCTGCCGTCACGCTGGCGACGGTGACCGCGGTGTGCGTCATCGCCGCGGTCGCTGCGCGTCGCCGCCGTGACGAAGCGTGCTATCGTCCCGCGCCGCGATGACGAGCTGGTCCGAGGCGCGTGTCCTGATCACCGGCGGCCTCGGGTTCATCGGCTCCAACCTCGCCCATCGTCTCGTCGCCGAGGGCGCCCGCGTCACGCTCTGCGACGCGATGATCGAGGGCTACGGCGGCAATCCCGCGAACATCCGCGAGATCCAGGATCGCGTCTCCGTGGACACGTCCGACGTCCGCGACACGAGCGCGATGGAGCGCCTCGTCCGCGGACAGGACGTCATCTTCCATCTCGCGGCCCAGGTCTCGCACGTGATGTCGCTGTCGAACCCGTATCCCGACATCGACATCAACATCAAGGGAACCGCCGTCATCCTGGAGGCCTGCCGCAAGGCGAACCCGGAAGTCCTTCTGGTCCGGTCGGGCACGCGGGGCCAGTACGGACCCGCGGTCCAGCTGCCGGTCTCCGAGCAGACGCCCTCAGACCCGCGGGGCATCTACGAGATTTCGCAGCTCTCGGCCGAGATGATCTGCCGCACGTACACGCGCATCCACGGCATCCGCACCGTGCCCCTGCGCCTGACCAACGTCTACGGTCCCCGCGGCCAGATGCGCCATTCTCACTTCGGCGTCGTGAACTGGTTCGTGCGTCTGGCGCTGGAGGAGCGGCCGATCCCCATCTTCGGATCGGGCCGGATCGTCCGCGATTTTCTGTACGTCGACGACTGCGTCGACGCGCTTCTCCTCGCGGCGCGCGAACCGAAGGCCGTGGGCGAGATCCTGAACGTCGGGCACGACAAGGCTTCCACGTTTCTCGAAGTCGCGAAGATCCTCCGGGAGCTCGTGCCCACAACGACCATCGAGTTCACCGAGTTTTCGCCCGAGCGCAAGGCGCAGGAGCCCGGCGACTTTCTCTCCGACATCACCAAGATCCGGGGCCTCCTCGGCTGGGAGCCGCGGGTGGACCTGCGCGAGGGCCTCGCCCGGACGGTCGAGTTCTATCGCGAGTGGCGCAGGGACTACTTCTAACCGTCGCCTTCGCTTGCGAGGGGGCCCGAGCAGGAAGCCGCTGTTCCGGTAAGCTTGGCGCGATTCATGATCTCGATTCATCCCACGGCCCTGGTCGCGACGAAGGCGATCGGCGAGGGCACGCGCATCTGGGCCTTCGTCAACATCCTCGCGGGCGCCAAGATCGGCCGCGACTGCAACATCTGCGACCGCTGCTTCATCGAGAACGACGTGACACTGGGAGACCGCGTCACGGTCAAGTGCGGCGTCTCGCTCTACGACGGTCTGGCCCTCGAGAACGACGTGTTCGTCGGGCCCGACGTGACGTTCGCCAACGACCCGCGCCCCCGAAGCGGTCGCCACCTCGACGCCTACCCTCCGACGCGCGTGCGCGAAGGCGCGAGCCTGGGCGCCGGATCGATCCTGCTGCCGGGCGTGACCGTCGGCCGGTACGCAATGGTGGGTGCCGGCGCCCTGGTGACGCGCGACGTGCCCGATTTCGCGCTCGCCTACGGAAGCCCGGCGCAGGTGCACGGATACGTCTGCCGCTGCGGCGAGACTCTCCGTTTCGACGACAGCATCGCCGTCTGCACGTGCGGCCGCCGGTACGCGCGCTCTTCCGGCGGCGAGGTCGCCGAGGCCGCATGAGCGGCGCGGCTGCCGCGCAGCGTCGGGTCTCGTTCGGAGCCATCGCCGATGACGACCGCGGCAAGCGCTCCGCGATCGACGCGGCCATCGCCCGGGTCCTCGACCGGAGCTGGTTCGTCCTGGGCGAGGAGGTCCGCGCGTTCGAGGAATCCTTCGCGAAGTTCCTGGGCGTTGCGCACATCGTCGGCTGCGGGAACGGCACCGAAGCGCTCGCGCTCGCGTTGCAGGCCGCGGGCCTTGCGCGCGGAGACGAGGTCGTCCTGCCGGCCAACACGTGCGGCCCCACGCTGGCGGGCGTGCGCCTGGCGGGAGGACAGCCGCGCCTCGCGGACGTGGACCCCGAGACGCTGACGCTCGATGCCGCCAACGCCGAGCGCGCGTGCACGCCGGCGACGAAGTTCCTCCTCCCGGTCCACCTCTACGGGGGTCTCGCCGACCTCGCCGGCCTGACCGACCTCGCCCGCCGCCGCAAGCTCACGCTCGTCGAGGACTGCGCCCAGAGCCATGGCGCGGCGTTCGACGGCCGCTTTGCGGGATCCTTCGGCGCCGCGGCGGCATTTTCCTTCTATCCCTCGAAGAACCTCGGCGCCTACGGCGACGGAGGCGCGGTCGCGACCAACGACGCGTCCCTGGCCGAACGCCTGCGGGAGCTTCGGCAGTACGGATGGACGCGCCGCGACTTCGCCGAGCGCGAGGGCTGGAACTCGCGCCTCGACGAGCTCCAGGCCGCGATCCTCTCGGCCAAACTCCCGTTCCTCGCCGCCGAGAACGCCCGGCGGCGAGAGATCGGCGAGCGCTACGACGCCGCATTCGCGAATCTGCCCCTGCGGCGGCTCGCGATCCGGCCCGGCAGCATTCCCTCGCGCCATATCTATCCGGTCCGCGTGGAGCGCCGCGACGCCTTCCGGGAGCATCTCCTCGCGCGAGGTGTGGAGACCGGAATCCACTATCCCTTTCCGCTCCACCTGCAGCCGGCGTACGCGTTCCTCGGAAACCGCAAGCGCGATTTCCCCGTGTCCGAGGCCGCCTGCGAGACCGTCGTCTCGCTGCCGATCCACCCGTCGCTCTCCGACACGGACGCCGACACGGTGATCGCCGCGGCGCGAAGCTTCTTCGACGCGCCGACGAAACCATGAGCCGTCCGCTCGTCTCCGTCGTCGTTCCCGTTTACTTCAACGCCGTGAGCCTGCCGAGGCTCGCGGAGCGCCTGCGGTCGATTGCCGACGCCGCGGACTTCGCCGTCGAGGCGATCTTCGTCGACGACGGGTCCGGCGACGAGTCGTGGGAGAGGATCCGCGAGATCACGAGCTCCTGGCCCGCGGCTCGGGGACTGCGGCTGACCCGCAACTTCGGCTCGCAGATGGCGATCACGGCCGGGCTCTCCGAGGCCCGAGGAGAAGCGGCGGCAGTCCTGTCGGCGGACCTCCAGGAACCGCCAGAGCTGCTGCCCGAGATGGTCGCGGCCTGGCGCAAAGGAGCGACTGCGGTCCTGGCCGTGCGCCGGAGCCGCCCCGAAGGCCTCGCGACCCGCGCCGCCGCCGGCTTCTACTACCGAACCCTGCGCCGACTTGCATTCGCAGACATGCCGTCCGGCGGATTCGACTGCTTCCTGATCGGGCGCCCCGCCATCGACTTTCTCGTCGAGAGCCGGGAGATCCACACTTCTCTGCCCGGTCTGCTCCTCTGGGGAGGATTCGCGACGGCCCTGGTTCCATACGACCGCGTCACGCGGGAGGAGGGCTCGTCGCGCTGGACGGCCGCCAAGAAGATCAAGTACTTCATGGACGCCGTGATCTCGTTCTCGTACGCGCCCCTGCGCTGGATGTCGGTCGCCGGCGCTGCGCTCGCACTGGCGGCGTTCGGCTACGCCGTCTTCCTCATCCTGTACAAGCTCGTCCACGGACAGCCGATCCAGGGCTGGACTTCGCTGATGGTCGCGCTCGCGTTCTTCTCGGGCGTGCAGTTGCTGTCCCTGGGCGTGCTCGGCGAGTACCTGTGGCGGACCCTCGACGCCGCGAGGGCGAGAAAGGGATTCCTGGTGCGCGAGAGGACGGGAGCGGGCTGAGTGCTCGTGGAGTCTTCACGATGTCCATCCTGAGCCTCGCGGTCACGATCCTCTCCCTCCTCGGCCTCGGCGCTCTTTTTGGCACTTCGCTCTACGATGCGGTCGTGCTGGCGCCCAATCTTCAAGGTGGACCGGCGGGACTCGAGCACGGACGGCTGTTCATGGCCGCAGCCACGCCTGCGAATCTCTTCCGGCTCCTGTCTCCCGTGGTCCAGGTTCTTCTGGTTCTCGCGGCGGTGATCGGCTGGACGAGTCCTCCACGTCGATGGCTGCTCCTCGCCGCTCTCTTCGCGCTCGTCGTCAGCGACGTGATCACGTTCACCTATCACTATCCCCGTCTTCGCCTGATGTTCACCGCGCCGCTCACCGTCGACCCGGAACGGCTGGCGCTCGCGGCGCGTCAATGGACCGCTGCAAACCTCGTCCGGATCGCGCTGGTGCTCGGAGCGTGGATCGGGACTCTCATCGCTCTGGGACGGCTCGTCATGGAGCCGCACTCGGCGCCCACCCCATGAGCCGCCGCGGCGAACGCTAGGCGACAGACGCGACGACCGCGTCGGCCACGCGCTCGATCTCGTCGTCGGTCAGCTGCGGGAACATCGGGAGCGCCAGCACCTCGCGCGCGGCCTTCTCGGCCTGCGGGAAGTCGCTCTCGCGGCCTCCGAGGTCGCGGAAGCAGTCCTGGAGATGGAGCGGAATCGGATAGAAGACCGACGTCGCTACGCCGCGCTCCGTCAGTCGCCGCCGGACGTCGTCGCGATGCGGCACCCGCACGACGTACTGGTGATACACGTGGCGTCGTCCGGACGCCTCCGCCGGAAGCCCGATCCGGCCCGCGCGCGCCGCCTCGGCGAAACGCGCGTCGTAGCGCTTCGCGATCGCGCGCCGGCGCTCGTTCCACGCCGAAAGGCGCGGCAGCTTCGCCGTGAGCACGGCCGCCTGGACCGCGTCCATCCGGAAGTTTCCTCCGACCCGATCGTGGTGGTAAGTGACCGTCGAGCCGTGGACGCGCAGCCGCCGCACGAGCTCGGCCAGGCGGTCGTCCGACGTCGTCACCGCCCCGGCGTCTCCCGCGCCGCCCAGGTTCTTGGTCGGATAGAAGGAGAATGCCCCGAGCTCTCCGAGCGTTCCCGCGGGCTTCCCCTGCCAGGAAGCCCCGATCGCCTGACACGCGTCCTCGACGACGGGAATTCCGCGCCGCCGCGCGATCTCGAGGATCGGTCCCATGTCCGCGCACTGGCCGTAGAGGTGAACCGGCTGGATCGCCTTCGTGCGGGGTGTGAGCTTCTCCTCCAGTCGCGCCGCGTCCAGGTTGAACGTCGAGGGGTCGATGTCCACGAAAACGGGCTTCGCCCCGAGGCGCGACACCACGCCCGCCGAGGCGAAGAAGGAGAAAGGCGACGTCACGACTTCGTCGCCCGGCTCGACACCCAGGGCCATGAGGGAGACGAGCAGCGCGTCGGTTCCCGAGGAGACCCCGATCGCATGGCGCACGCCGAGGGCTGACGCCAGCTCCCTCTCGAAGGCGTCGTTGGCGGGACCCAGCACGAAGCGGCCGCTGGCGAAGACGCCTTCGACGGCGCGCGCGATGTCGCGCTTCAAGTCGTCGTCGTAGCGCGTCAGGTCGAGTAAGGGGATCGTCTTCGTGTCCACCGGCACGCCGGGATTCTAACGGGAGTATTTCCGACCCGGAGCGATACAGGGCGCGCCGCGCGTCGGCGCGGCCCCGAAGAGGCGGCGGAAAGCCTCGAGCAGCATCGGCCGCCTGGACATCCCGATCAGCGAACCCGGCTCTTCGGCGCCCCACCAGAATCCCGCGATGTTCGAATTGCCGGGGAAGATCTCGCGATACACACTCCACTGGCCGGCAACGAGGCGCGCGTCGACCGGGTATCCGTCCTGCTCGAAACCCTGGAGCACCGGGAGGACTCCCTTCTCCGCCGGCACGCGCTCCGCGAGAGCAAGCAACAACCCGCGCAAATCGTTCTCCCAGGAGTCGCTCTGCTGCCGCGAACCGAGAAACGTGGTGCCGACCGGGTAGAAGTACGGAACTACCAGATCCGAGAACTCCGGCCGGAAATAGGCGTCGAGGTAGCCCGGGAACCACGCGATGGGATCCAGGCGAGTCGCGGTCACGACCAGCGCGGATGGAAACAGACTCTTGAGAGTCTCGTAGGCGAGACGCTGGCTGTCGGGCGGCGAGAATCCCTCCGGAACGTCGGCGTCGAGGTACTCGAACCCCGCCAAGCCCGGTAGAGCGCGCACGGATGCGAGAAGGACGGGATCCGTCTTCAGCCGGAGGACGTCTCCGGAGGTCAGGCAAGCGACGTAGCGCAGACCCGCTCCCGCGGCGGACGCGGCGCCGGCAGCCGTCGGAAAGGTCTGTGTCACGAAGGTATTGGCTCCGAGCTGCCGGACGGCCTCGGCGACGGACGGGTCCTCCGCACCCCCGATGACGACGACCGCACGGAGGGCATCGCCGCCGTCGGCAGGAGGCAGGCAGCCCTTCGTCGGTGCGAGGTCAGCCGCAGGGCCGACGACCGCCGCCAGGAGGAAACAGAGAGATGCGCGAAACACCATCGACTTCTACGAGCCTGGGGCCTCGCGCGTCAAGCAAAGCCTGGAATCTCCGGTCCGGTGCCGGCGGTTGAGACAGTCTTGAGGAGACTATCCATGCGATCTCGCGGAAGCCGGTGCCGAGTTCCGGTCGCCCTCCTGGTGTGGCTGGCCGCGCTCGGCGTCGGCGCTATGGATCTTCCGGATCTCTCGGGGACCTGGCGTCTGAACAAGGAACAGAGCGACGACTTCAAGACCACGGCCTTTCCCGGCCGAGCGCCGAGCGGCCCGGCTGGAGGATTCGGCCGGGGCGGGACGCACATCGGAGGACGGCGCGGAGACGGCGGCGGAGGCGGGGGGCCGGACCCGGACTTCACGGCAGCGCTCCAGACGCTCGTCATCGACCACAAGGACCCGAAACTGTCGATTACCGACGCGTATGGCCGGATTCGTGTCGTGTACACCGACGGGCGCAAGACCGAAGAGGAGCACTCGCACGGGGGAACGACGAAGGTCGAGGCCCAGTGGAAGGACGGCCGGGTCGAGATCGTCGAGAAGCCCGAAACGGGCTCCAAGCGCATCGAAGACTTCTCGGTGGCGGCGGACCACTCACAGCTCCGCCTGACGATCAAGCTCGAAGGAGGGCGCGGCGATTCGACGATTCACCTCGTCTACGACGCCCTGCCCGCCGGGGCGCCGACGCCGTCCGCGAAACCCGCGTCGCCGCCCTCGCAGTCGCCGCCGCCGACGGATCTTCCGCCCGAGCTCTAGCCGCGTCGCCGCAGAAGCAGAGCGGTGAAGCCATCGGACCGCGCGTCGGGAAGGATGCGGAACCTCGCGCCGTCCACGAATCGCCGTAGCGGCTCCGGCGCCTCGATCGCCTCGGCCGTCAGATCCGGATCGCTCGCGAGGACGCGCTCCACGACCCGTTCGTTCTCCTCCTCCTCCAGGCTGCACGTCGAATAGAGGAGGTAGCCGCCGGGAGCGACCAGCATCGCTGCGGCCGCCAGCCAGGTCTCCTGCGATGCCGCCAGCCTTTCGATCGCTGCGGCGCTGACGCGGTACCGGATCTCGGGGTTCTTTCGAAGAGTTCCCGTGCCGCTGCACGGCGCGTCGAGCAGGACGCGTTCGAAGCGGCGCTCGGAAAGCGGAAGCGCCTCGAGACTGGCCGCCACCGGCCGGATCACGGGCCAGGCGAGACGGCGCGCGTTCTCGACCACGCGGTGCAGCCGATTTCGAGAGCGGTCGAGAGCGAGAACTTCACGCGCGCGGCCGTGCGCCAGCGCTGAGATCGCCTTGCCGCCGGGCGCCGCGGCGAGGTCCACGAGCAAACCTCCCGCGGGCAGCAACAAAGGAAGGATCTGCGAGCCCACGTCCTGGATGCTGAAGTGGCCCTGCGCCAGAAGAGGAGACCGCAGCGGATTCCCGGATGTGACCGTTAGCGCAAGGGGCGAGAGCGGCGAGGCTTCGGACACGATCTCTTCTCTCGCCAGCGCGGAGCGCAGCATCTCTCGATCGGTACGGTTCGGATTCGCCAGGAGGTCCAGCAACGGCGGCGCGTTGTCGGCCTCGAGGATTCGCCGCGCGGCGTCCGGGCCGAAGCGCGAGATCCAGCGCTCGACTAAGAACTCCGGGTGCGAGTACGCGCGGGCCAGCGACGCGATTCCGTCGGGAGGACGCGGCGGCGGCAGCCTCAGGATGCCGCGGAGCACGCCGTTGACGAGCTTCGCCGCGCCCTCTCCCCCGCTCTGGCGCGCGTGCTCGACGGCCTCGTTGACGGCGGCGTACGGCGGGATCCGGTCGAGGTGCCGCACCTGATAGAGCCCGACCTCGAGGATCTCTCGCAGTCCCGGCGCGAGGCGGTCCATCCGAACGCGGCAGACTGCCGCGATCTCGGCGTCGAGCGCCGCTTTCCAGCGCAGGACGCCGAGGACGAGCTCGCGGAGCAGGTCCTGTTCCGCGGGAGCGAGTCCGCGGGAAAGCTCTCCGACGAGGGGCGCGGCCGGCCGGCCCTGCTCGAGGACTTTTCGCAGCGCCTCGACCGCCCGGGTCCGCGCGGACGCCGCCGCGGCCGGCGTCACCGCGGAGGCCCGAAGCGGCCGGGCAGGCGCACCGCGCGCGCGAACTCGGCGCCGGTCACGGGTTTTCGCCCGGCGCGCTGGAGACGGCGAATGCGAAGAGCGGTCCCCTGACCCGCCGCGGCCACGAGGTCGCCGCCGTCGAGGTCGAAGGTCCCCGGAGCGAGCGACACGCCCGACGGCGAGAACTCGACTTCGAGAATCTTGACGCGCTCTCCCCCCAGGTGCGTGTGCAGACCGGGCCAGGGCGTGTAGGCACGCAGCCGCCGCGCGAGATCCTCGGCTCTGTTTTCCCAGTCGACCTCGGCGTCCTCCCGGCGGATGGGACGCGTGAAGGTGGGCTCGCCCCGCTGCGGACGCGCAGTCAACCGTCCGCTTTGCAGGGCCGAGAGCGTCTCGACGAGCAGATCTGCGCCCAGGGCCGCCAGCCGAGCCGAGAGCTCACCCGCCGTTTCGGTCTCGCCGATCGAGACCCGGCGCTCGAGGTAGATCGGGCCGGCATCGAGCTCCGGCTCGACCTTCATCGTCGTCACACCGGTTTCCCGGTCGCCGGCGAGGATGGCCGCCTGGATCGGCGCGGCGCCGCGGTGGCGGGGCAGAAGCGACGCATGGACGTTCACGCATTTGAAGCGCGGCAGCTCGAGAATCTCTCGAGGCAGGATCCTCCCGTAGGCCACGACGGCGATCGCGTCGGGGTTCGCCCGGCCGAGCCTCTCGAGGAGGCCGGGGTTCGCGCGGATGGCTTCCGGTTTCTCGACGACGAGCCCGCGCTCCGCCGCGCGCGCCGCGACGGGGGACGGCCGCACTTCCGCGTGACGGCCGACGGCGCGATCGGGCTGCGTGACGACGAACGGGATGTGGATGCCCGCCGAAAGCAGCGCCTCGAGGGACGGAACGGCGAACTCGGGCGTGCCGAAGAAGACGACGGACATCATCGAGACGATCTCAGGGAAGCGGCGTCTCCCTCACCTCGTCCGCGGGGGGCGTCGCCGGTGCCTCGGGAGCGGGATGCCGGAGCCTCCAGAGGCGCCGCGCCGCCGCCACACCGAGCCCGGCGAAGATCACCAGGGCGATCCCGTTGACGACGCCGAAGGCCGCCCAGATCCGAGGCCAGCCGCTGGCGAATCCAAAGAGAAAGATCGACAGAAAGAGAAGGAAGGCCCACATCGCGACCAGGATCGTCCGGCGCTCGGCGTGCTCCGCGTTGAAGGGCGGGTCCAGGAATCCGAGCTCGCGCGCCGCTCGGTAGACGAGCCACGCGACGAGCGGCGCCACGAGAACGGCCGCCGCCAGAAGCCACAACGGGCGCGTCATCGCGGCTGTCGATCCACTTCCTCGAAGTAGTCCTCGGCGACCAGGACCTCCCGCGGCTTGGATCCGCGGGGAGGCCCGAGCAGCCCGTCGCGCGCCATCATGTCGATGAGCTTGCCCGCGCGCGAGAACCCGACGCCCATGCGCCGCTGCAGAAACGAGATCGAGGCCATCTTCTCGCGCACCACGAGGCGCGCCGCCTCGTCGTAGAGCGGATCCGTCTCGTCTCCCGCGTCGTCGCGGGACACGGCTTCGGTGCGGTCCTTGGTGATCTCCTCGTCGAAGTGCGGCTTGGCCTGCTTGCGCAGGAACTTCATCAGAGCCGCGGTCTCCTGGACCGACACGAACGCGCCGTGGACGCGCTTCAATCGCGACGTTCCGGGCGGCAGGAACAGCATGTCGCCGCGGCCCAGCAGCCGCTCGGCGCCGTTGCCGTCGAGGATGACGCGGGAGTCCGTCTTCGACGAGACCTTGAAGGCGATGCGCGAGGGAAGGTTGGCCTTGATCACGCCGGTCAGGACGTCGACCGACGGGCGCTGCGTCGCGACGACCAGATGGATCCCGACGGCGCGCGCCTTCTGGGCGATGCGCACGATCGCCTCCTCGACCTCCTTGGGCGTCGACATCATCAGGTCCGCGAGCTCGTCGATGACGATCACGATCAGCGGCATCGGCTCGAGCTTCAGCTCGGGGTCCTCGGGGTGCTGGGCGCGGACGCGCGCGACCGCTTCGGGGTCCTGGATCGCCGCGTTGTATTGCTCGGCGTTGCGCACCTGACCGAAGTCCGACAGCGTCTGGAAGCGCTCCTCCATCTGCGCCACGGCCCACTTCAGCGCGTTGGCCGCCTTCTTCGGGTCGGTGATGATCGGTGTCGCCAGATGCGGGAGGCTCTCGTAGATCTCGAGCTCGACCATTTTCGGGTCGATCAGGATCAGCCGGACCTGGTCAGGGCGCGATTTGTAGACGATCGACGTGATCAGGGCGTTGATCCCGACGCTCTTACCCGAGCCGGTCGTACCCGCGATCAGGAGGTGCGGCATTCCGCGCAGGTCGTCGACCACCGGCTCGCCATGGATGTCCTTGCCCAGCGCGAGCGTCAGGAGCGACGGGGAGCGGTGGAAGCGCTCCGACTCGATGACGTCGCGGATCGAGATGAGCTCGCCGCCTCCGGGGTTGGGCACCTCGATGCCGACGCTCGCGCGGCCCGGAAGCCGCTCGACGCGGATCGACTCCGCCGACAGCGCCAGCGCCAGATCCTCCGAGAGACCCATCACCTGGTTGACCTTGATCCCCGCGGCCGGGCGGAACTCGTATGTCGTCACGACTGGTCCGGGGTGATACTCGGCGATCTCGCCCTCGACGCCGAATTCCGCGCACTTGGCCGCGATCGAGCGTCCCGTTTCCGCGAGGACCTTGCGATCGACGGTTCCCGCCTGCTCCCGCTTCTCCATCAGCGACACCGGCGGATACGTGTAGCCCGCGACCGTCAAGGGCAGGCTTTGCTGCGCCTCGGATTTCTTCTTCGCCGGAGGTGCCGGAGCCGACGCGCGCGCTTTCGGCGCCGGAGCGGGCGCCGTCGTCGTCTTGCGGATCGAGAACTTGCCGGGTCCCGGCACCTCTCGCACGATCGGCGGGCCGTCGTCAGTCGCGAACGGAATTTCCTCCAGCGAGATCTCGTCCTTGCGCGCCTTCTCGAGGTGCTTCGCGACGACGGTGCGGCGCAGCCTCTCCTTGGTCCTTCGGTCGCGACTGCGCGCCCAGCCGATCCGCAGGCGCGAAAAGAGGCCCGCGAATCGGACCCGCAGCTTCAAGAAGACGTCCGACAGCGAGACCTGGGTCGCGAACGGAATCGCCAGGAGGACCAGCGTGATCGCCAGGAGCACCGCGCCGGTCGTGCCGAGACGAGATCGGAGGGCGTCGCCCAGCGTCCGGCCGACGAACCCGCCCGTTTCCATTTCCTCGCCGTAGAGGGTCCGGCGGCCCAGAACCAGGGTCAGCAGCGTGGGTCCCGCCAGGAGAAGCAGGCCGATTCCGGCGGCCTTGGAGGCCGGGTTGGGCAGCGGGCGTTGCCAGAAGCGGCGCCAGCCGAAGAGGAACATCAAGGCCGCGGCTCCCCATGCCGCAAGCCCGAAGAGCTGATAAAGCGCGGCGGCCAGCGAAGCCCCGAAGCCTCCGATCCAGTTGGAGGGTGCCGCGGGCGCACCTCCCGCCGTCGCCGAAAAGACATTGGGGTCCCTGGGATCGTAGGAGAGAAGTGCCAGCACCGAGAGCAGACCGGCGAGAAGAAGGAGGACGCCGATCGCCTCGCTGACGAGCCGGCTCTTGCGAAATGCCACGTCGCTCAAGCCGCTCCATTATGGGGCGGAAAACGCGATTCGGCTATGGGAAGCGCTGGGCGCCGGCCGGGCCGGAAGCGCGGGCGCTGCGGGAATCATCGAGGTCTTGTCCGCATTCTAATCGACGCATGCTGGAGCCGGGGCGGCTACGATATAGAGAAGACGTGCCTTCCACGACCGAGCGCAAGCGCATTCTCTTTCTCTGCACGGGCAACGCCGCGCGCAGCCAGATGGCCGAGGCGCTGGCGCGAATCGACTACGGCGACCTGATCGATCCCTTCTCGGCGGGATCGCGCCCGGCGGGGTTCGTGCACCCTCTGGCCATCCACGTCATCGAGGAGCTCGGATTCGGCATGGCGACGGCGCATTCCAAGGGCGCCGAGGAATTCCGGGACTCCCGCTTCGACCTCGTGGTCACGGTGTGCGCGTCGGCGGCCGCCGATTGCCCGACCTGGCCCGGCGCGCGCCATCTCGTGCACTGGGCGATCGAGGACCCGAGCTTCTTCAAGGGCGGCGACCAGGCCCGGCTCGAAGCGTTTCGCGCAACACGGGACGAATTGCGGCAGAGGATCGACTCGCTGATGGAGGCGCTCCGCCGCTCCCATCAGCGCCGGACCGACGCGAAGCTCCTGGAGGAGGGAGCCCACATACTGGTCGACATCCTCAAGCCGCACGGCTTCCGCCTCGGACGTGTCCACGAAGCCGAGAGCGCGGGACGTAAGCACGCCGAGGTTCGCTTCGACCGCCGCGGACGCTCGCTGGAGCTGCAGGTGCGCTCGGGAGTCACGCTGGCCGCGTACGTCGTCGGCGAGCACCGGCTCCTTCACCCGCACTACATGGAGAGGCTGGGTGTCGCGAGCCAGATGCGATACCCGGGACTGTCGAAGGACCCGCTGGACTCTTTTCGCCGGCTTCGCTCGGACATGGTCCGTTTCGGAGGACCGTTCCTGACGGGCAGCGGCATCAAGGAGTTCCGGCGCCTGGCGCGGGCCAAGTCGGCGTAGCACCCGGTTTCTGCTTTCACGTTCCAAGTTCCGGTTTCAGGTTTCAGGTATATTACGCCTTTATTACGCCCATGCGTCCGGTTTCAAATCCCCCGAACCCCTGGCAGACGGTCCACGCCGAGTATCTGGGCGAGCCTCCCGAAGCCGAGCTCGAGATCTACGAGGAGCACGCGCGGTCGATCATCTCGGAGAACGACAGCCCCGACGTCGGCTTCCGCTTCAGCGTCAATCCCTACCGGGGATGCTTCCATTCCTGTGGCTACTGCTACGCACGTCCGACACACCAGTACCTCGACTGGGGAGCAGGCACCGACTTCGAGCGCAAGATCGTCGTCAAGGTCAACGCGCCGGAGCTGCTGCGCCGCGAGCTTTCGAAGCCGTCATGGAAAGGCGACACGATCGTCTTCTCAGGCGTGACCGACTGCTATCAGCCGGCCGAAGCGGTCTATGGCGTGACGCGGAAGTGCCTCGAGATCTGCGCTGAGTTCCGCAACCCGGTCGGAATCGTCACCAAGGGAGCCCTGATCCGCAGGGACCTGGACGTGCTGGGCGTCCTGGCGCGCGAGGCCGGCGCAACGGCGTACGTGAGCATCCCATTCGCCGACGATGCGATCGCACGCGCGCTCGAGCCCAACGTCGGCCCGCCGTGGCAGCGCTTCGACACGCTCGCGGCGCTGTCGCAGGCAGGCGTTTCCACCGGCGTCGCGATCGCGCCGGTGATCCCGGGCCTCTCCGACAGCCACATCCCGAAGATTCTGGCGCGCGCGCACGAAGCCGGTGCGCGCAAGGCGTTCATCACGCTGCTGCGGCTGCCCGCGGAAGTGCTGCCGGTCTTCGAAGACCGGCTGGCGCGCGCGTTCCCGGACCGGGCCGCCCACGTCTGGTCGAGCATCGAGCAGGTCCGCGGAGGCAAACGCAACGAGTCGCGGTTCGGGGCGCGCATGGAAGGACGCGGCCCGCGCTGGGCGGCCATCGAAACGCTGTTCGACGTCGAATGCCGGCGGCTCGGCTTCAACGCCGAGGACGATAGGCCGCGGACCAGCCGCTTCCGGCGCCCCCGACCGGCCCAGGGCAGCCTGTTCGAGACCTGACCGAACTCTGTATCGCAAAGTACTTGACAAATCGGCTCACCGAGCGGATGCTGCGCTCGTGAAGGTCCTGTCCTCCCGGGCCGCCCGCGAGATCCGCTACATCCGCGACGCCATGGAGAAGGCGTCGGCCTTCACCGCGGTTCCGGGAGCCGGAGGCGTGGCAATGGGAGCGATCGCTCTCGCCGCCGCGGCCTTCGCGTCCCGCGCCGAAACACCCGAAGTCTGGCTCGGCATCTGGCTCGCCGCCGCCGTCGTCGCCGTCGCCGTCGGAGCCGTCGCGATGGCCCGGAAAGCCCGGCGGTCCGAGACCCCTCTCTTCACCGGTCCCGCGCGTCGCTTTCTGCTGACGCTGATTCCCCCGCTCGCGGCCGGCGCGATCCTGACGTTCGCACTCGAGCGCGGCGGCCGCGTCGACCTGCTCCCCGGCGTCTGGCTGCTTCTCTACGGAACTGCCGTCGTCACCGGCGGCGCGATGTCGGTCCGGCCGGTCCTGGCCATGGGAGCGCTCTTCATGATGCTCGGCGCCGCGGCCCTCGCGTCACCTTCGGCCTGGGGAACGGCCTACCTCGCCGCGGGATTCGGAGGGCTTCAGATCCTCTTCGGAATCCTGATCTGGAGGCATCACGGTGGCTAGGACGAGAACGAAGCCCCAGGTCCCAGTTCCCAGGTCCCAGGTCCGGACGGCGGCGAAGGCGAAGGCGCTGCCGGAGCTCGATCGAGTCATTCACGAGCGCATCCGTCTTGCGATCGTCAGCGCGCTCGCCGCCCGCGACGACATGAGCTTCAACGAGCTCAAGGCGCTTCTGGCGACGACCGACGGCAATCTCTCGGTCCATGCGCGCCGCCTCGAGGAGGCGGGCTACGTGGCGTGCGCCAAGACGTTCGAAGGGCGCCTTCCGAAGACCACCTACCGCCTGACGGGCGAAGGCCGCCGCGCGCTCGAGAGGTACCTCGCGCATCTGGAAGCCGTGATCGCGCACGCTCGCGGGCGCTGATTTTTTTTGGAGGATCGCTTTATGATGCAAAGTGCTCTTGCCCTCGACGCCTTCGTCCCGCCGCTCGCGCCGGTCGCCGTGCTCGCGTTTCTCGGAACCGGCGCCCTGCTGGCGGTTGCGGCCATCGGAGGTGCCGTCGCGCTGGCGTTTCGCCGATTTCATCTGGCCCGGTGGATCTTCGGGGCTGCTCTCGCCGTGGCGGTCGGATACGGCACCCTCCTGCTCGCCGTCTCCTTCCAATCCCGCGAAAGGACTCTGAGTCCCGGCGAGAAGAAGTACTTCTGCGAGATCGACTGTCATCTCGCCTACTCGATCGCGGGCGCCGAGCCGGCCGCGCCGGGGGCCCTCGCGGTGACCGTCACGACCTGGTTCGATCCTTCGACGATCGCGTCGTTTCGGGGAAACGCTCCGATCTCACCCAACCCGCGCGTGGTCTATCTCGTGGACAACTCGGGGCACCGCCACGAGCCGTCAGAAAAAGCCACTCTCGCCTGGGAGGCGAAACACGGCCCCTCGGCTCCCCTGACGCGCGAGCTCAAGCCCGGCGAGTCGTACACGACGACCTTCGTCTTCGAGGTGCCCGAGGGGGCGCGCTCGCGCCTCTTCCTCGGGGATCCCGTCGGCGTCGAAATCCTCCTGATCGGGCACGAGAACAGCCCCGCCCACGGCAAGGCCTATTTCGCGCTGCCGGGAGCGGCGTCATGATCCGGCCCGGACGTGGTCTCATGCTCCCGATGGAGGAAGCCGCCGCGATCCGCGAGCACTTCGCGCGTTGTCTTCGCGCGGACCCGGTCGGGGCGTACCGGGACTGGTTCCGCGCGCAGGAGGAGCTGCGCGAGCGCGGAGAGGCCTCCGTCGCCCGGGCGCTCGCCGATGACCTCTGGGCCATGCTCTCGGAGCTGCCATTCTCGGCCGCCGAGGAGAGAGCGCGGTTCCTCCACAATGCCGCCGTCTTCTACGGCAGCCCCGGCCCGGGCGCCGATCTGGCGCGGGCGCGCGTGCTCTTCGCCACGGCTCTCGAGCACTTCGCGACCGATCCCGAATCCGGCTGGCATGCCCGCGCGCTCCACAACTTCGCCACGTCGCTTTCGAATCTGGGCGCGGATGCGGCGGCCCTCGAGGAGTCCGAGTCGTTGTTCCAGCGGGCGCTGGAGTGGCGGACCAGCGAGCGCGAGATCGCCCGCGGCGTCACGCTCCACAACCTGGGACTCGCGCGCCGCCGACTCGCGGAGCTCGATCCCGAACGCGCCGCGCAGCACCTGGCCGCGAGCGCGGCCGTGCTCGCCGAGGCGGTGGAGATCCGGGAACGGCACGGGCTCTTCGAGGGCCGCGCCCTTTCGGAGCGGCACCTGGCTCTGACCCGCGAGCTCCTCGACCGGGCGCGCGGCGGCTCGGGCGCGACAAGGGGGACTGATACGCTCGGGGAATGACGCCCCGGCGCTGGGTGGAGTACCTGATCGCGATCCTGATCGGCAACGGGATCTACTTCGCCGTGCTCCACCCCGCGCTGCCGCCGTCCCTGCAGCATGCGCCGTTTCGCGTCGACGTCGGTCTGCTGATCGACTTCCTTTGCTGCGTCCTCGTCTATGCGGCCATCCGCCTCGGCAGCCGGCACGGCCGAAAGATCGCCTCCCGGCCTCGCTAGCGCGCGAGGAGCCGGGGGAACACGAAGATCAACACCAGGCCGAAGAGGAAGCAGTAGACCGCGAACCAGTGGACCTTCCGGGTCGAGACCAGACGGATCAGGATCCCGATCGTCAGGTAGCCCACGCATCCGGCGACGACGGCGCCCAGCAGGTACTTTCCGAAGTCCGGGGTCGCGAAAAACCCCGCGCCCTCGTGGCGAAGCGCCGACAGGATCTCCACACCGGCTGCTCCCACGATGGCCGGGAGGGCCAGGAGGAACGTGAAGTCCGCGGCCCACCGCGGCGCCAGGCCGAGCAGGAGCCCGAAGGCGATGGTCGAGGCCGAACGCGAGAGCCCCGGCAGCACCGCGAACCCCTGCACGGCTCCGATGATCGCGGCGTCGGCGTACGTCATCGTCCGTCGGTCCTTCGTTCCTCCTCGCCGCAGGGCCGAAAGCGCCAGGTAGAGACCGGTCAGGATCTCCATCGCTCCGACGAAGCGCGGGTCCGTCTTGGTCTGCTCGACGAAGGGCTTGATCGCAAGTCCCACGATTCCGGTCGGGATCGTCGCGACCAGGAGCAGAAGAGCAAACCTCCACGCCCCCCGGCGTTTTTCCGGATCGTCGGCCACCAGGCCCGAGACTTCCTCCATGAGAAAACGCCGGTAGTAGACGACGATCGCCACCAGCGTGCCGACGTGCACCATCACGTCGAAGAGAAGTCCGACCTGGCCGAAGCGCGGCATCAGCATCTCGGCGGCGGAAAGATGCCCGTCGGAGGAAACGGGAATGAACTCGGTCAGGCCCTGGATCAGGCCGAGGATGACGGCATCCAGCCAACTCACGGAGCGCAACCTATCATCGGCCGTAGGCCGCCGAGGCCATGACGAACCAGGCGACGTTGGATGCGACGACGACGAGCGCCTCGATCGCGAAGAGCGGCCGCGCGAATCGCGGCTCGACTCTCGTGAGGTCGCGGGCGGCGACTGCCAGCCACGGGCTCCAGTCCCATACGTACCACCCGGCCACCGCGCCCCACACGCCGAGCGATCGGCGCGTCGCGACGGTGAAGGCGGCGAAGCCTGCGGCCATCACGATCGCGCCCGCGGCGTGTGCCAGCCTACGGCGCGGGACGGCCGCGGGCCGCTGCGTCAGGAGGAATGCGAGGAGGAGGCCCAGGTACACTGCCAGAATGGCCGGAGGAGGCCGGAGCAGATGCCAGCCCATGGCCCAAAAGGGCGCCTTGACGAGCGTGTACGCCGTTTTCGCGAAGCCGACGGCCCACCCCGAGAAGGAATCGGCGATCTGTGGGCCTTGCGGCGCGAGCTCGAGCACTCCCCCGGCCGACCAGCCGCGCACGGCCTGGACCAGGAAGACGAGAAGGGACGCGAGGGCGCCGGCAGCGGCGGCGCCTCGACGACTCTCGCGCCAGAGGGCGACGACGGCAAAGGCCGCGACGGGAAGCGCGGTGAGCTTGATCAGCGGACCGGCCGCGAGCAGCGCCGCCATCCACAGCGGCACGGGACGCTTCTCGAGGGCCGCGACGACGGCGGCTGCCCAGAGAAAGAGCGCCGCGTCGTTGGAGCAGCGCGCGAACGCCTCGGCCGCGCCGGGCGCGCACAGCGCGACCAGGCCCGCGACGGCCAGCGCCGGCCGATGAGCGAAGGTCCGCCGCAACGGAAAAAAGAGCGCGGCCGTGACGAGACCCACACTGAGTAGACGCACGTAGAGGAGGGCCGCCATCGGATCCCGGCCGGCGCCGACCGCCCGCAGAGGTAGGCCGGCCGCCAGGTAGAAGAGCGGCGGCTGCTTCGCCTCCGCGTTGGGGTATCGGTTCGCGGTGCGCGGCGGCAGCTTCGGCCGGCGCAGGAGATCGAAGGCGCCCGGGATCTCCGCATAGCTCGGGCAGCCGAGCTCGGGGTGCGGGCAGGGGTGCGCCAGCACGGACGCGACAATGTCGCCGTCGACCCACCGTCCCTCGAAAGCCTCCGGCAGTGGCCGGCGCGCGAAATCGAGCACACGGGCCAGATGCTGCGGCTCGTCGGGAGCCTCGAAGGCGGGAACGTAGAGCGCCTGGAGGACCATCCTCGAGACGACTGCGATGGAGAGAAAGAGGACGAGCCGCTTCACGAGCCGGTATTCAGAGCAGCACCGGAACGATGAGCGGCCGCAGTCCCATCGACCGCCGGCACGCCCTCTTGGCTGCGATCGCGATCTCCGCGCGCAGCCATTCCGGGTCGGCGCGCTCCTCCGACGAGGCCCTCGCGACGACGGCTCGGGCGGCCCGCGCGACCTCTTCCGCGAGCGCGTCGGCTTCGGCCGCGACGCCGCGCGAGACCACGTCCACGGTGCGATCGCGAACCAGGACCACCACGACGCCCTCCTCGGCCAGACGCCGCCGGTCGCGCACGACCTCGGGATCGACCTCTTCGGTGCGCTCGTCGAGGTACACGATTCCGCACGCCACCGCCCCGGGCTCGACGCGGGCGCCGCCGTCGAGGATCAGACGATCCCCGTTGTCGAGCAGGAAGACGCGGTCCGCCGGAACGCCAGCTTCCCGCGCGATTTCCGCCGCCGCGGCCAGCATGCGCCGATCGCCGTGGACGGGCAGAACCGCGCGGGGCCGGGCCAGCCGCAGCCATTCGGCGATCTCGTCCCGGTGCGCGTGCCCGGAAACGTGGATCGGAGGCTCGCTCTCGCGGACGACGCGGGCTCCCCGGCGCACCAGGTGATCGCTCATCCGGTTGACCGACCTCTCGTGCCCCGGGATCGTTCGCGCCGAGATGAGCACGAGATCCCCCTCGTCGAGGTCCAGGTCGGCGTGTTCGCCGAGCGCCAGGCGGTAGAGCGCGGAGAACGGCTCGCCCTGGCTCCCCGACGTCAGACACAGAAGGCGGGCGGGCGGGATCTCGCGTAGCTCCGACGGAGCCGGCCGCGTTCCGACGGGAAGCCGGAGGCGTCCGAAGCGCTCCGCGATCTCGGCGACCGCGCGCATGCTGCGTCCGAGAATCGCGACTCTCCGGCCTTCCGCGATCGACGCCTCGGCAGCCTGGGCGAGGCGCGCGACGTGGCTCGAGAACGTCGTGAGGATGATCCGGCCCCGCGCGCCCGAGAACGCCGCGCGCAGACCTTCCCCGGCAACGCGCTCGGAGAGTGAGCGTCCCGGCCGCTCCGCGTTGGTGGAGTCCACGAGCGCGAGGTCCACCCCGTCGCCGACGGCCGCAGCCAGACCCTCGAAGTCGGTGAATTCTCCGTCCGGCGGATCCGAATCGATCTTGAAATCTCCTGAGTGCAGGAGCCGGACGCCGCCCGCTTCGATCAGGAGCGCGGCGGAGTCCGGTACGGAATGCGAGACTCTGAAGAACGTGACGCCGAAACGACCCGCCTCGATCCGGCGCCGGGGCGCCGCGGCCACGATGTCTTCCATCGAAACCTGCGCCTCTTCGAGCCGGCGGCGCGCCAGGGCGAGCGTGAACGGAAGTCCATAGACCGGTGCCGCGCACCACTCCCGGAGGAACGGCAGCGCGCCGACGTGGTCCTCGTGGCCGTGCGTGAGGAAGACGCCGTCGATCCGCTCGCCGCGCAGCGCGGAGAGATCCGGCGCGATCCGGTCGATTCCCGGGAAGGTCTCGTCGGGGAAGGAGACGCCGACGTCGACGAGGATTCCGGAATCGCCGCACTTGACCCACAGGACGTTCCGGCCGAACTCGCCCACGCCTCCGAGCGGGACGATCGCGAGCGCCTCGCTCATCCCGCGGCCGGCTTCCAGTCGCGCGCGAGCGCCAGGAACTCCTCGAGCGACAGCTCCTCGGCGCGAGCCTTCGGAGTCTTTTCGAGGCGGGAGAGACCCGTTTCCCACGACGATCGATCTCCCGCGGAGGCGAGGGCGTTCGCCAGCGTCTTGCGGCGGGCGTTGAAGCCGAGAGAGGCCAGGCACAAGGCGCGCTTGACGAGGCCCGGCTCGAGCGGCTCGGCCAGCGGCACGAGCTCCAGGACGCTCGAGAACACCTTCGGGCGGGGCCGGAACGCCGACGGCGGAAGGTCGAAGAGGATACGGCCGGTGGCGTACGCCGCGACGCGCACGGAGAGGTAGCCGTAGCTCTCGTCGCCGGGCCTGGCCACGAAGCGCTGCGCGACCTCGCGCTGGACCGTGACGAGCGCGCGCCGAATGGCGCTCCGCGCCTGGATAGCGGCCGTGAGAATCGGCGTCGCGACGTTGTATGGAAGGTTCGCGACGAGGAGCGCAGGTTGCGCCGCGCCCGCTGCCGCGAGCCACTCCGAAAACGGCCGCGAGAGCGCGTCGCCGCTGTAGACGCGCACGCGGGAATTTTGGGCGAACTCGTGCGCGAGGGCTTCGGCGCGGCGCGGATCGATCTCGACGGCGGCGACGAGAGCGGCGCGCGCCGCGAGCGGCCGCGTCAGCGCGCCGTCGCCGGGACCGACCTCGAGAACCGCGTCGGTCGGTCCGACGCGCGCCGCTTCCACGATGCGTTCGGCGACGGAGTCGCTGGCGAGAAAGTGTTGCCCCCAGCGTTTGCGGGCGGGGAGACGCCGCGCCGGGCCGGATCGCCGATCATGCTGTCGCGGCATGGCGGAGAGCGACGGGAGTCACCGCGGCGCAGGCTATCAGATGGTAGACTTTTCGAGTCCGGATGGCGCCATTGCAGGTTTACACTCTCGAGAACCGTCGCCTCGAAAACTTTCTCGAACGGCACAAGGCGTACTACGCCTACACGGGAGAGATCGAGGTGGATCGGTTTCTGCGCGAGATCCTCCAGAAAGCCAACGAGTTCGTTCCTTCGGAGGCCGGGTCGATCCTGCTCGACGACCCGATGACCAAGAACTCCGACGACCGGCTCGAGAACGAGCTCGTCTTCATCGCGACCTACGGCGCCCTGGGCGAGACGCGGCTGGGCAAACGGATGAACGCCCGCGTCGGCATCGTGGGGCACGTCTACGCCACCGGCGTCGCGTACATGACCGACGACGTCGTCGATGATCCGTTCTTCTATCCGACGCTCGATCTCCAGGACGGCTTCCAGACCAAGTCGGTGCTTTGCGTTCCGATCCGGATCGAGGCCTCCGTCTGCGGCGTGCTGGAGCTCGTCAACCGCTCGGGCCCGGGAGGCTTCCGGGAGAAGGACCGCCGCCTGCTCGAGATCTTCGCCGACTACGCCTCGATCTCGATCCAGAACCTCCTCGACGCGCGGCGCGCCTACGAAGTCGCCAAGCGCGACGGGCTGACCGGCCTCTACAACGAGCGCTACCTCCACCTGCGGCTGACGCAGGAGCTCTCGCGCATCTCCCGCGACGGCGGCGACTGCGTCGTCATCTTCCTGGACCTCGACAACCTGAAGCACGTCAATGACCGGCACGGCCACCTCGCCGGCAGCCAGGTCCTGCGCGAAGTCGGCTACCTGCTGCGGCGCACGGTCACCGACGAGCGCGCCACGCTGACGCGCTACGGCGGCGACGAGTTCGTCCTCATCCTTCCGGGACACACCCTGAAGGAAGGCATGGAGATCGCGGAGGCGATCCGGACCGCGATCCGCAGCGCGACTTTTCTCTTCCGCCCGTACGGTTTCAACGAGCCTGCCCTGAATCTGCACGGCGTCATCACCGCTTCCCTCGGCCTGTCCTCGATCCGCTCGCACGCCACCGCCGGCGCCTCCGTCGAGCAGCAGAAGAACGAGCTCCTGCGCGCCGCCGACACAGCCCTGTACCGCGCCAAGGAGCACGGCAAGGACCGCTGCACGGCCGCGAGCCTCGAGGACGCGCGCGTTCCCGCCTTCCTTTCCTGATCCTTTCCCAGCCCTTCCCGAGACTCCGGGTCACTTTTGCTTTCCCCACGCCGGAAGTGCTAGCGTTGGCGGTCCGCATCCGGATCTTTCGCCGCTTTTTCGCCCATAGAGGAGCCTTCCCATGTCGACCATCACCCGCGAGCAACTTTCACCCAAGAACGTGCTGGACGTCCTGTCCCGCCACATCCTGGTCGACGGGTACCACGTCGTCATGGACATGGAGCGGAGCAAGGGCTCCTACCTGTACGACGCGCGGAGCAACCGGCCGATCCTGGACTTCTTCTCGTGCTTCGCCACGATCCCCGTCGGCTACAACCACCCGAAGATGAACGACCCCGAGTTCCGGGATGCGCTGATGGACGCGGCGCTCACGAAACCTTCGACCAGCGACATCTACACGGAGCACTTCGCCCGCTTCGTCGAGACGTTCTCGACGCTGGCCGTGCCGAAGACGCACTCCGACCACATGTTCTTCGTCGAGGGCGGCACGCTCGGAATCGAGAACGCGCTGAAGACCGCGTTCGACTGGAAGATCCGAAAGAGCCTCGCGCGTGGGAAGGGCGAGAAGGGGACCAAGATCCTCCACTTCAAGAACGCCTTCCACGGCCGGTCCGGGTACTCGCTCTCGATGACCAACACCGCCGACCCGCGCAAGACGCAGTACTTCCCGAAGTTCGACTGGCCCCGCCTGACCTGCCCGCGCCTCTCCTTCCCGACCACGCCGGAGATCCTCCGCGAGGTCGCGGCTGCCGAAGACACCGTCGAGAAGGAGATCCGCGCCGCCGTCGCCGCCAATCCCGACGACATCGCGGCGCTCATCATCGAGCCCATCCAGGGAGAGGGCGGCGACAACCACTTCCGGCCCGAGCTCTTCCGGCGCCTGCGCGCCCTGGCCGACGAGCTGGAGTTCCTGCTGATCTTCGACGAGGTCCAGACCGGCGTGGGCCTGACGGGCTCGATGTGGTGCTGGCAGCAGATGGGAGTCGAGCCGGACCTCTTCGTGTTCGGCAAGAAGACGCAGGTCTGCGGATTCGCCTCGAATCACCGCATCGACGACGTGCCGGACAACGTCTTCAAGGTGTCCTCGCGCATCAACTCGACGTGGGGCGGCAACCTCGTGGACATGATCCGCTGCGCGCGGTACCTCGAGATCATCACCGAAGACAACCTGATCGAGAACGCGCGGGTCGTCGGAGAGCACCTGCAGGGACGGCTCCGCGAGCTCGCCGAGGAGTTCCCGGGAATCATGTCGAACGTCCGCGGCCGCGGGCTCTTCATCGCGTTCGACCTGCCCGACAAGGGGACCCGCGACCGCGCGCTGGCCGCGTGCCTGGAGAACGGCCTGATGGGCCTCGCCTCCGGAGCCAACGCGATCCGCTTCCGGCCGCACCTGGTCCTCTCCAAGGACGAAGCCGACGAGGGCGTGCGGAAGCTCCGGCGCGCTCTCTCGGCCGCCAAGAGCTAGCGCGCCTCGCCGCGTGATCCGGCGCGTCTTCTTCGCCGCCGCTGCGCTCCTCGGCGCGGCGGCGGTCGTGTTCTGGGCCACGCTGCCCGACGTCCGTCCGCTGGAGACGTCCTGGCCCAGGACGACGGCGTTCATGGAGCGGCGCAAAGCCGAGCTCGCGCGCGATGGCAAGCCCGCGAAGCTGGACTGGTCTCCGGTTCCCCTCTCGCGCATCTCTCCGGCGATGATCCGCGCCGCCGTCGTCGCGGAGGACGCGCGCTTCTGGGAGCACGAGGGCGTCGACTGGGACGCGCTCCGAGGCGCCGCCGAAAAGAACTGGGAAAAAGGGAAGCTGAAAGTCGGAGGGTCTACCATCACGCAGCAGCTCGCCAAGAACCTGTACCTTTCCCCCTCCCGTACGCCGTGGCGCAAACTTCGCGAGCTCGCGATCGCCCGGCGGCTGGAAGCGCGCCTCTCGAAGAAGCGCATTCTGGAGCTCTACCTGAACGTGATCGAGTTCGGCCCGCGGACGTTCGGCGTCGAAGCCGCGGCCCGCAAGTACATGGGCAAGCCCGCCCGTGATCTCTCCCGCGAGGAGGCCGCCACACTGGCGGCTGTGATCCCCTCGCCCCGGATCTACGATCCCGTGCGTTACCCCGAGCGCGTCTCGCGCCGGGCGCAGCGGATCCTTCGCTGGATGTGAAGAGGATGCTATTCTGGAGCGACAACTCTCAGGAGGAAAAGAGGATGCCACTCCGTCGGATCCACGCCGGTGCGCTCGCGCTGCTTCTGGTCGCTACGGCCTGCGCGCGCAAGCCCGGATCCATCGACATCGCCCCGAAGAAAGCCAAGATCTACGGCATCGAACGGTCTCAGCGCCTGACGGCGCGGATCCTGGACAAGAAGGGCCGCGCCCTCGAATCCGGCACCCCCGACTGGACCTCGTCCAACCCGGCCGTTGCCCAGGTGGAGGCCGGCCGCGTCGTGGCGAAGAAGGCAGGGAAAACCACGATCACGGCGACGTTCGAAGACGTCTCGGCCCAGGTGCCAGTCGAGGTCGTGGACGTGCAGGGCATCGACATCGCCCCGCCGACACTCTCTCTGGTGGGACCGGCGGGCACCTCCGTGCCTCTGGCCTACACCGTCCGCGACTCCAAGCAGAACGCCGTGCGCGACATCGTCCCGTCCTGGTCGTCGACCAACGAAAAGGCGGCCACGGTGAGCTCTCAGGGCGTGGTGACCTCGGTGGCCAAGGGCAATGCGAACATCGTGGCGCGCATCGGCGACGTCCAGGGCGCGTCCGAAGTCGTCGTGGACGTGCGGCCGATCGCCCGGGTCGAGCTGCGGCCCGCGACGGCCCTCGGACGCGTCCACGAATCCCAACGCTTCCAGGTCACGGCGTACGGCCCGGACGGTATCCCGATTCCCGAGGTGGCCGCCCTCTACACGTCCTCGGATCCCTCGGTCGCGACGGTGGACTCTTCGGGCGTGGCCGCGTGCCACAAGGCCGGAGCCGCGACGATCCGCGTGGAGCTCGCGGGCGCCAAGGCCGAGGCCACGCTGCTGGTCAACTAGGACGGCGCCGAAACCACCGCTCCGGCATACGATCGGATCGTGCGCGTGCGCCCGCCCGCGGTCGCGGGATCCTTCTACGACGCGCGGCCCGACCGCCTCGAGCGGGACGTCCGGGCCCGGCTCTCCGCCGCGGCGCCTCCCGAGTCGCCAGCGGGCGCGTTCGGTGCCATCGTGCCGCACGCCGGCTACGTCTACTCCGGCCCGGTCGCCGCGGCCGTGTACGCGAGGGTCCGGGTTCCGAAGTCCTGCGTGATCCTCTGCCCCAACCACACCGGCCGCGGGGCGCCGGCCGCGATCGACCCGTCGGATGCTTGGCGCACGCCGCTGGGAGACGTGCCGGTCAATCGCTGGCTCGTGCGCCGCCTCAAGGAACTTGCGCCGTCGCTCGAGGAGGACGCGGCCGCCCACGAGCGAGAGCACTCCCTCGAAGTCCAGCTGCCGTTCTTGAAGGCCGTGCGTCCGGATGTGACGTTCGTCGCGATCTGCCTCGGAGAGCCGCGGCTGGCGCTGTGCCGCGAGGTCGGCGACGCGCTCGCGGCGCTGGGCAGCGAGGAAGTCGAGCCTCCTTTGCTGCTCGCGTCCTCCGACATGAACCATTACGAGAGCCGCAGCGTCGGCAGCCGGAAGGACGACCGGGCGCTCGCGCGCGTCGAATCGGTCGACCCCGAGGGCCTCTTCCGCACCGTCCTGACGGAATCGATCTCGATGTGCGGATTCCTGCCCGCGACCGCGCTGCTCTTCGCCGCGCGGGCCGCGGGCGCCGGGCCCGCCCGCATCGTGGCCCGCCGCGACAGCGGTGACGAGACCGGAGATCCGTCCAGCGTCGTCGGCTACGCCGGCGTGATCATCGAAGAGAAAGAGAAGGAGAAACGATGAGGATTCGGATGGCACTGGCGGCGCTCGCCGTCGCCGCGGCGGCGGCGGGAGCGGAAATCACTCCCCGGCCCGAAGACGTGGCCACGATCGACGGGATGATCAAGGCGTTCTACGAGGTGGTGACGGGCCCGGCCGGACAGCCTCGCGACTGGGCCAGGGACCGCACGCTCTACATCCAGGACTTGCGATTCGTGTCCATCGGAACGGATGGAAAAGCGAACATCATGACGCATCAGCAGTTCGCCGACGGCGCGAAGGACCTGGAGAAGCGAGGCTTCTTCGAGAAGGAGATCCACCGCGTCACGGAGCGTTTCGGCCCGATCGCCCACGTCTGGAGCACCTACGAGTCGCGCCAGACGGAGAACGGGCCGGTGATCCAGCGCGGGATCAACTCGATCGAGCTCTTCTGGGACGGGAAGCGCTGGTGGATCGCCAACGCAATCTGGACCGACGAGACGAAGGCGAACCCGATCCCGAAGGAGTACCTGCCTCCCGGGAAGTAGTGGTCACGCTCCGGTCGGCGTCCCGGGCAGGAGGCCCTCGACCTGCAGCGTGCGCGGTCCCTTCTCGTCGCACACGGCGAAGCGCACGCGCCGGCCGGTCTCCCCCGCCCACCCCTTCTCGTCGTCGTCCTCGGCGTACATCGCCACACCCGCGAATTCGCCTTTCGCGTTGACGACGTAGAAGTTGATGTTGAAGTTGGGGTCGCCGTTGTCCTTGCGCAGGCGCTTCTCGATCGTGTTGGTCTTGATGCGCTTCAACGCCTCCATGCCGGCGTCCTTGGGCGCCATCCCTCGCCGCATGTTCTCGACGATCAAGTACGAGGACAGGTTGTAGAGGTTCGCCTCGCCGCGCCGGTC
>Ga0075424_100000053_pt1 | contig 61094 bp, 68 predicted proteins | sample SoiMethybrSBSTD3_FD_75301 | JGI IMG/M metagenome (GOLD analysis project Ga0075424, IMG submission 75301) | Bulk soil microbial communities from a Populus tree surrounding site in Tennessee, USA - Soil MetaG P. TD hybrid SBSTD3 | ecosystem: Environmental > Terrestrial > Soil > Tree plantation...
TTTACAAAACCGCTGCTCTACCCCTGAGCTAAGCCGGCCTTCGAACTAGGGTACTACTTGATGCGGCGGAGGGTGGGCTTGCCGCCGCCTGAAGGCTTCTTGGGCGGCTCGGGTGTTGTCGGCGCCGGCAGCGCGGCCGCCGGCGGCTTGGTGTTGGCCGAAACCGACTCGGTCTCGCCCTTGGTCGCGGTCTTCGCGCCCTCGACATCGAAGGTCATGCCGTGCCCGGTCTCGCGCGCATAGAGCGCGTAGACGTTGAGCACCGGCACCGAGATCTGGCGCGCGACGCCGCCGAAGCGCGCCGAGAACTCGATCAGCTCGTTGCCCATCTGCAGCTTGTGCACGGCGTTGGGGCTGATGTTGAGCGTGATCTCGCCACCCTTCACGTACTCGGGCGGCACCTGGGTGCGCGAGTCGACCTTCACCGCGAGGTGCGGGGTGTAGCCGTTGTCCACGCACCACTCGAAGAGCGCGCGCAGTACGTACGGCTTGGTCGGAATCTCCTTCATCACCCTACTTGCGCATTACCTTCTCGGAGGGCGTGAGCGCCTCGATGAACGCCGGGCGCGAGAAGATGCGCTCCGCATACTTCATCAGCGGCGCCGCGGTCTTGCCGAGCTTGATGCCGTAGCGGTCGAGGCGCCAGAGCAGCGGAGCGATCGCCACGTCGAGCATGGTGAAATCGTCGCCCAGCATGTGCTTGGTCTTGGTAAACACCGGCGCGAGCTCGATCAGGCGGTCGGTAACGTGCTGGCGCGAGCGCTCGACCTGCTTCTCCTTGCCCGACTCGAGCGCCTCGATCTGGGAAAAGAGCTCCACCTCCATGTTGAACAGCATCAGCCGCGCCCGGGCGCGCATTACCGGGTCGGCGGGCATCAGCTGCGGGTGCGGAAAACGCTCGTCGATGTACTCGTTGATGATGTTCGACTCGTACAGGATCAGGTCGCGCTCGACCAGCACCGGCAGGCGGTTGTAGGGGTTCATCACCGCAATGTCCTCGGGCTTGTTGTACAGGTCGACGTCGATGACCTGGAAGTCCATGCCCTTCTCGTAGAGCACGAAGCGGCAACGATGGCTGAAAGGGCACGTGGTGCCCGAATAGAGTTGCATCATGGCTTGGGGTCCGACTCCTGAGCGCGCCGCGCCCGAGCTACTTGACGTCTTTCCAGTATTCCTTCTTCAGCAGGTAGGTCAGCACGAACAGCACGCCGAGCAAGAACAGCACCACGATGCCGATCGGGCGCCGGTACACGGCGGCGGGCTCGCCGACGTAGACCAGGAAGTTCACCAGGTCGCGCACCGTGGCGTCGTACTCAGCCGCGGTCTGCGTTCCCTTGGAGATCTCGGACCACTTGTAGCGCACGTGGCCGTGGCCTTCCTTTTCCGCGACCACCTCGAGGCCGAGCTGCCCCTGCAGCGTCCAGAGCGCGTGCGGCATGGCGACGTTGGGGAACACGGCGTTGTTCCAGCCGCTGACGGTCTTCGGATCGCGGTAGAACGTGCGCAGATACGTATAGAGCCAGTCGGCGCCGCGCGAGCGCGCCACCACCGACAAGTCGGGCGGCGCCACCCCGAACCAGGCCTTGGCGTCCTTCGGATTGAAGGCGATCTTGATCGGCTCGCCCACCTTCTCGGCGGTGAACATCAGGTTGTCGCGGATCTGCGCCTCGTTCAGGCCGAGGTCCTTCAGGCCACCGTAGCGCACGTACTGCAGGCCATGGCAGCCAAGGCAGTAGTTGACATAGGTGCGCGCGCCCGCCTGCAGGCTGACGAGGTCGCGCGGATCGTGCGGCGAGCGGTCGAGGCGATAGCCCTCCGAAGCGAAGACCACCAAGGGTGCGGCAAGGATCAGAGCAAGAAATTTCTTCATAGGCTCAGTGCCACACCACCCGCTCCGGAACCGGCTTAACCTTGTCGCGCGCCGTGTACCAGGGCATGAGGAAGAAGAAGAGGAAGTAGACCACCGAGCACAGGCGCGCCACCCAGGTGGCCACGTCCCTCGTGTCGAGGAAGAAAGCATCGAAGCCGAACTGGCCCCACACCGTGGTCGGCTCGGTGCCGAGGTAGCCGAGGATCAGAAACACGACGACGAAGGCAGCCAGCCACGATTTGAACAACGTGCCGCGGTAGCGGATCGACTTCACCGGCGAGCGGTCGAGCCACGGCAGGAAAAACAGGATCAGCGTGGCGATGCCCATCGCCAGCACGCCAGGGAACTGCGAGTGGAACAGCGGCGGCACCGCGCGCAGGATCGAGTAGAACGGCGTGAAATACCACACCGGCGCGATGTGCTCGGGCGTCTTCAGCGGATCGGCCGGTATGAAGTTGTTGGCCTCGAGGAAGTAGCCGCCGACCTCGGGCACGAAGAACAGCACCGCGCAGAAGATGGCGAGGAACACCACCGCGCCGACCAGGTCCTTCACCGTGTAGTAGGGGTGGAAGGGGATCGCGTCCAGGTAGTGGCCGTCGGGGCCTTTCAGCTTCTTCGCATCGACGCCGTCAGGGTTGTTCGAGCCGACGTCGTGCAGCGCGAGCAGGTGCGCCACCACCAGGCCGAGGAGCACCAGCGGCAGCGCGATCACGTGCAGGGCGAAAAAGCGGTTCAGGGTCGCGTCGGACACGACGTAGTCGCCGCGGATCCAGAGCGCGAGGTCGGGTCCGATGAACGGCACGGTGCCGAACAGGTTGACGATCACCTGCGCGCCCCAGTACGACATCTGGCCCCAGGGCAGCAGGTAGCCGAAGAACGCCTCGCCCATCAGCGTGAGGTAGATCAGCACGCCGAAGATCCACACCAGCTCGCGCGGCTCCTTGTGCGAGCCGTAGAGCAGCGCGCGGAACATGTGCAGGTAGACGACGATGAAGAACGCCGAGGCACCGGTCGAATGGATGTAGCGGATCAGCCAGCCGCCGGGCACGTCGCGCATGATGTACTCGACCGAGCCGAAGGCGAGGGTCGCATCGGGCTTGTAGTTCATCGTCAGGAAGATGCCCGAGACGATCTGGATCACGAGCACCAGCAGCGCAAGCGAGCCGAAGAAGTACCAGAAGTTGAAGTTCTTGGGCGCGTAGTACTCCGCTGCGTGCTTGCGCCACTCCGCGCCGAGCGTCGGCATGCGCGAGTCGAACCACTGCCACAGGTTTCCGAGGGCGCGGCTGACCATCTACGCCCCCTTGGTCTTTTCGTCTTCGCCGATCACGAGCTTGCCGTCCGCCATCGTGTACGGCGGGACGACGAGATTGAGCGGCGCGGGCGAGCCCTTGAAGACACGCCCGGCGAGATCGAACTTGGAGCCGTGGCAGGGGCAGTAGAAGCCGCCCGGCCAATCGCTGCCCATCTCGGCCTTGGCTTCGGCGGGCTTTTCCTGGGGCGAACAGCCGAGATGCGTGCACACGCCGACCAGCACCAGGAACTCCGGATTGGCCGAGCGGTACTCGTTCTCGGCGTACTTGGGTTGCTCGGAGGCCTTCGATTGCGGATCCGAGAGGCGCGGCTCCACGGCCTTCAGGGACTCGATCATCTCTTTCGTGCGCCGCAGGACCCACACGGGCTTGCCGCGCCATTCGATGACGCCGAGCTGACCGGGCGCGATGCGCGCGAGGTCGATCTCGACGGGTGCGCCCGCGGCGCGCGCACGCTCGGAAGGCCACATGCTCGCGACGAAAGGCACTGCGACGCCCACGCCCGCCGCAGCGCCCACGGCGGAAGTGGCGATCACGAGGTTGCGCCGCGTCTTATCGGGTTTTTCTTGCTCGTTCATGAGGATGGCGTTCTTATAGTGGGGCGCAAAAGCCGGCGATTTTACCGGCGGGCTTTTGCCTTGTCCACGATTTGCTCTGTAAGCGCTTAGATTTCAAAGAGTTTTTGTATACTTAGCGCTCCCTCCCCGATGCTGCGTTTCTGGCTCATCTTCTCGCAGGCGGCGACGATCGCGGTCGCGGTCCTGTTCGTCGTCTCGACGTTCCGCCCGGAATGGCTGCCGGCGCGCGGCCACCCTGCGGCGCTGCTGCCGCCGCCCGCGCCGTCGACGCCGGGTGCTGGCTCAAGCCAGCCGAACTCTTATTACGAAGCGGTGCGGCACGCCGCGCCGTCGGTGGTGAACATCTTCAGCTCCAAGGAAATCCACTCGCCGCGCCACCCGCTGCTCAACGATCCGCTGTTCCGGCGCTTCTTCGGCGACCAGCTGCCCGACGAGGCGAGCCGCGCCTCGAGCCTCGGCTCGGGCGTGATCGTGAGCGCGAACGGCTACGTGCTCACCAACCACCACGTGGTCGAGGCCGCCGACGAGATCGAGGTGGCGCTCCCCGACGGCAAGAAGCTGCTTGCCAAGGTGGTGGGCATTGATCCCGAGACCGACCTCGCGGTGCTGCGCGTGAGCTCGGAGAACCTGCCCGCGATCAGCTTCGGTTCCTCCGAGGCGCTGCGGGTCGGCGACATCGTGCTCGCGATCGGCAACCCGTTCGGCGTCGGCCAGACGGTCACCAGCGGCATCGTCTCGGCGCTCGGCCGCACCGGCCTGGGCATCAACACCTTCGAGAACTTCATCCAGACCGATGCCGCGATCAACCCTGGCAACAGCGGCGGGGCGCTGATCGACGCGCAGGGCAACCTGATCGGCATCAATACGGCGATCTTCTCGCGCGGCGTGGGCGGCGGGGCGACCGGCATCGGCTTCGCCATCCCGGTGTCAACCGCGAAGATGGTGCTCGAGCAGATCGTCAAGAACGGCAGCGTGACCCGCGGCTGGATCGGCGTCGAGGTGCAGGAGATCACGCCGCCGATCGCCGAGTCGTTCAAGCTCGGCGGCACCCGCGGCGCGCTCATCGCCTACGTGCTGCCCGGCTCGCCCGCGGCGCGCGCCGGCCTGAAGCAGGGCGACGTGCTGATCGAGGTGCAGGGTAAGCCCGTCGCCGACCCGGCCGGAATGCTCAACCTGGTCGCCGCGCTCGCTCCCGGCCAGAGCGCGAAGCTCAAGCTCAGGCGCCAGGGCCAGGACGTCGACGCGAGCATCACGGTCGGGCGCAGGCCCAAGCCGCAGGCGCGCGTCGAATAGAATCCAGAAAACCATCCCAGGGAGGGAAAGCATGACCCGGCTTCGCATTTGTCTGTCAATCGCGCTGGCCACGAGCGGCTCGGCATTCGCGCAGGCGAAGGAACTGCGCATCGCGCACATCTATGGCAAGACCGGCGCGCTCGAGGCCTACGCCAAGCAGACGCAGGCCGGGCTGCAGCTCGGCCTGGAGTACGCCACGGGCGGCAAGATGGAGGTCCTCGGCCGCAAGATCGTCATCATCGAAAAGGATGACCAGATCAAGCCCGACATCGCCAAGTCGGCGCTTGCCACGGCTTACGGCGACGACAAGGCGGACCTCGCCGTCGGGCCCACCTCTTCGGCCTCCGCGCTGGCGATGCTGCCAGTTGCGGAGGAGTACAAGAAGATCCTGCTCGTCGAGCCCGCGGTGGCCGACTCGATCACCGGCGAAAAGTGGAACCGGTACATCTTCCGCACCGGTCGCTCCTCCTCGCAGGACGCGATCGCCGCCGCGGTGGCGACGCCGCCGAACGCGCAGATCGCGATGCTCGCCCAGGACTACGCCTTCGGGCGCGACGGCGTGAAGGCGGTCAGGGAAGCGCTCGCCGCCGTCGGCAGCAGGGCGCAGATCGTGCACGAGGAATACGTCCCGCAGGCGACCACCGACTTCACCGCTGCCGCGCAGCGCATGTTCGACGCGCTCAAGGGAAAGACCGGCCGCAAGATGATCGGCATCATCTGGGCCGGGCCGAACCCGGTGACCAAGATCGCCGACCTGAAGCCCGAGCGCTTCGGCATCGAGCTCGCCCCCGGCGGCAACATCCTGCCGGTGATGAAGACCTGGAAGGACCTCGCCGGCGTCGAAGGCGCGATCTACTACTACTACGGCTTCCCGAAGAACAAGACCAACGACTGGCTGGTCGCCGAGTACAAGAAGCGCTACGGCGGCACGCCTCCCGACTTCTTCGTCGCCGGCGGCATGGCCGCCGGCATCGCGGTGGTCGAGGCGGTGAAGAAGGCCGGCGGCACCGACACCGAGAAGCTGATCGCGGCGATGGAAGGCCTCACCTTCGACTCGCCCAAGGGCCCGATGACCTTCCGCAAGGAGGATCACCAGGCGCTGCAGGCGATGTACCACTTCCGCATCAAGAAGAGCCAGAAGGACGAGTGGGACCTGCTCGAGCTGGTGCGCGAGATCCCCGCCAAGGACGTTCCGCTGCCGATCCGCAACAAGAAGTAGCAGAGCTTTTATGGGTCCCGTCCTCGAGACGCGCGACCTGACGATCCGCTTCGGCGGCCACGTCGCCGTCAACGCCGTGAGCTGCGCCTTCCAGCCCGGCACGCTCACGGCGATCGTCGGCCCGAACGGTGCCGGCAAGACCACCTACTTCAACCTCGTGTCGGGGCAGCTGCCGGCGAGCGCCGGCGAGGTGCTGCTCTTTGGCGAGGACGTGACAAAGGCGAGCGCACCGGTGCGCACCCGCAAGGGCATGGGCCGCGCCTTCCAGCTCACCAACCTCTTCCCCAACCTGACGGTGCTCGAAAACGTGCGCCTCGCCGTGCAAGCGCGCGCGGGCATGGGCCTGAACCTCGTCGCGATCTGGACGCGGCACCGCGAGCTGATCGAGAAAGCCGAGAAGTTCCTGTCGCGCGTCGCGCTGCTCGAGCGGCGCCATACCCTCGCCGCCGAGCTCTCGCACGGCGACCAGCGCAAGCTCGAGGTCGCCATCCTGCTCGCGCTCGAGCCCGAGGTATTCATGTTCGACGAGCCGACCGCGGGCATGAGCGTGGACGAGGTGCCGGTGATCCTCGAGCTGATCCACGAGATCAAGGCGCAGAAGAACAAGACCATCCTGCTGGTCGAGCACAAGATGGACGTGGTTCGTTCGCTCGCCGACCGCATCATCGTGCTTCACCAGGGCACGCTCGTGGCCGATGGCGCGCCCGCGGAGGTGATCGCCTCGCCGGTGGTACAGGAGGCCTACCTCGGAGTGGCGCGTGCCTGAAGCGCTCCTTACCTTGCAGGGCGTGCACACGCATATCGGCCACTATCACATTCTTCAGGGCGTCGACTTTGCGGTCCCGCGCGGCGAGCTCACCATGCTTCTCGGGCGCAATGGCGCGGGCAAGACGACGTGCCTGCGCACGATCATGGGCCTGTGGCGCGCCTCTGCCGGATCGATCCAGTTCGGCGGCCGCGACGTCACAGGGCTCGCCACGCCCGCGATCGCCAACCTCGGCCTCGGCTACGTGCCCGAGTCGATGGGGATCTTCGCCGGCCTCACGGTGCGCGAGAACCTGCTGCTCGCGGCGCGCAGCGGCCCGCTCGACGAAGCGCGCCTGGAGTGGATCTTCCGCTTCTTCGAGGCGCTGAAGAAGTTCTGGCACCTGCCCGCCGGGAATCTCTCCGGCGGGCAGAAGCAGATGCTCGCGATCGCGCGCGCGATCGTCGAGCCGCGCAAGCTGGTGCTGGTGGACGAGCCGACGAAAGGGCTCGCCCCGTCGATCATCAACAACCTCATCGCCGCGTTCGCCGATCTGAAGAAAACCGACACCACCATCCTCATGGTGGAGCAGAACTTCCACGCCGCGCGCTCGCTCGGCGATTCGGTCGCAGTGATGGACTCCGGGCGCATCGTCCACGCCGGTCGCATGGCCGGGCTCGCCGCGGACGAGGCGCTGCAGAACCGGCTGCTCGGCCTGTCTCTCGAGGCGCATCAATGAGGGTCGGGAGGTTCGACCTAATCCCGATCGTGGTGCTCGCGGCAGTGGCGCTCGGCGCGCTGCCGCTCGTCGGCTCGCCTTCGACCTGGGTCACGCTGACCGTGGCGGGCCTCGCGATGGGCCTGCTGGTCTTCATCATGGCCTCGGGCCTGACGCTCGTCTTCGGCCTGATGGACGTCATGAACTTCGCGCACGGCGTGTTCATCGCGGTCGGCGCGTACGTTGCGGTGTCGGCGATGAAGCTCTTCGGCGGCACGCTGAGCGCGCTCCTGCCGGCGATGCTCGCGGCGATGCTGGTCGCCGGGCTGCTGGGCGCGTTTTTCGAGCGCGTGATCATCAAGCCGGTCTACGGCCAGCACCTGAAGCAGATCCTCATCACCACCGGCGGCATGATCGTGGCGGAGCAGCTGATCCACGTCATCTGGGGCCCGGAGCTGCTGCCGCTCCAGCGTCCCGACGAGCTGCGCGGGGCGCTGCTCTGGGGCGACGTCGCGATCGAGCGCTACCGGCTCGCCGCGGTCGCCGTGGGGGTGCTCGTCTTCGCCGCCATGGCGCTGACGCTGAATCGCACCAAGCTCGGGCTCCTCATCCGCGCCGGCGTGGAGAACGCCGAGATGGTGGAGGCGATGGGCTACCGCATCCGGCGCCTGTTCATCGGGGTCTTCGTCGCCGGCTCGGCCCTCGCCGGGCTCGGCGGGGCGCTGTGGGGCATGTACCAGGAGGCGGTCACGGTGGCGATCGGTGCGCAGATGATGGTGCTCATCTTCATCGTCATCATCATCGGCGGCCTGGGCTCGGTCACCGGCTGCTTCGTCGGCGCGCTGCTCGTCGGACTGGTGGCGAACTACGTCGGCTACCTGTCGCCCAAGGTCGCGCTCGGCTCGAACATCCTGCTGATGGTGCTGATCCTGCTGTGGCGCCCGCAGGGCCTCTACCCGATGGGTAAGTCATGATCCGCACGCTTCTCTCCGGCGATCTGCCGCGCAGCCGGCTGCTGAGCGCTGTCCTGGTCGCGATCTTCGTCGCCCTGGCCGCGGCGCCGTTCCTCTTTCCCGGCACGCGCTCGCTCGACGTGGCGGCGCGGGTCTGCGTCTTCATCCTGCTCGCGGCGAGCTACGACCTGCTGCTCGGCTACACCGGCATCGTCTCCTTCGCGCACACCATGTTCTTCGGCATCGGCGGCTACGGCATCGGCATCGCGGTGGCCCGCATGGAGCCGAGCTGGACCGCGCTCGCCGTCGGCACCGCCGCGGCGCTGCTGGTGTCGCTGGTCCTGTCGTTCCTCATCGGCTTGTTCTCGCTGCGGGTGAAGGCGATCTTCTTCGCCATGATCACGCTTGCCGTGGCGTCGTTCTTCGCCATCCTCGCCTCGCAGCTCTCCGGCGTCACCGGCGGCGAGGACGGCATCACCTTCCGCGTGCCGGAAGCGCTGCGCATGCGCGTCACGGCGTACTACGTCGTCTTCGCCGGCTGCGCGCTCCTTTTCCTCGGCCTGCTGCGCGTGGTGAACTCGCCGTTCGGCCGCGTGCTGCTCGCCATCCGCGAGAACGAGTTCCGCGCCGAGGCGCTCGGCTACCGCACCGTGATCTACCGCACCGTCGCGAACTGCCTCGGCGCGATGGCGGCGGCGCTGGCCGGCGTCCTCTACGCCCTGTGGCTGCGCTATACCGGACCGAACACCACGCTCGACTTCTCGATCATGATCGACATCCTGCTGATGGTGGTGATCGGCGGCATGGGCACGATGTACGGCGCCGCGATCGGCGCGACGCTCTTCGTCGTGGCGCAGAACTACCTGCAGGACCTGATGCAGCTCGCCTCGGGCGCGCTGAAGGGCGTGCCCTCATTTCTCCAATTTGTGCCCGAGCTGCTGCACCCCGACCGCTGGCTGCTCTGGCTGGGCGCGCTGTTCGTGGTGTGCGTGTACTACTTCCCGGCCGGCATCGTCGGCCGGCTGCGCCGCTAGGGCTGGCGCGCGGCGTCGGTCGGGTCTTCGCGGACCGCGGGCGAGTGCGGCGTCAGGCGCGCGAACAGTATTCCCGCCTCGTAGAGCAGGCACATCGGCACGGCGAGCATGAACTGCGACAGCACGTCGGGCGGCGTCACCACCGCGGCGATGACGAACGCGCCGACGATCACGTAGGGGCGCGCGTCCTTGAGCTTGTCGATCGTCACCAGGCCGACGCGCACCAGCATGATCACCACGATCGGTATCTCGAAGGTCACGCCGAAGGCGAGGAACATGGTGATCACGAAGCTGAAGTAGGCCTCGATGTCGGGCGCCGGCGTGATCGACTTCGGCGCGAAGCTGTGGATGAAGGCGAACACCTTCTGGAACACGAAGAAGTAGCAGAACGCGACGCCGGCGAGGAACAGCACCGTGCTCGCCACCACCAGGGGGACGGCGAGCCGCTTCTCGTGCTCGTACAACCCCGGCGCGACGAACGCCCACGCCTGGTAGAGCACATAAGGCAGCGCGACCAGGAACGCGGCCAGCGCCGTCACTTTCACCGGCACCATGAACGGCGTGATCACGCCGGTGGCGATCATGCGCGAGCCCTCGGGCAGCGCGCTCATCAGCGGCGCGGCGAGCAGGTCGTAGATGTAGCCCGAGCCAGGCCACAGGAAAAGTGCCACGAAGAGGATCAGCACCGCGCTCACCGCGCGCACCAGGCGGCTGCGCAGCTCGACCAGGTGCGAGATGAAGCTTTCCTGGTCGCTCATGCGACGGGTTTCTGCTCTTCGGGCTTTTTACCGTCGACGGCCTCGTTCAGCTCGTCGGCCGTCTTGTTCAGCTCGTTGTCCACCGTCGACTGCATGTCGGTCGCGGCCTTCTCCATCGAGTCGCGCATCTTGCGCAGCTCCTCGATCTCGATCTCGCGGTTGATGTCGGCCTTCACTTCCGAGACGTAGCGCTGCAGCCGGCCGGCGAGGTGTCCGACGGTGCGCGCCACGCGCGGCAGCTTCTCCGGCCCGATGACGATGAGCGCCACCACGCCGATCACGAGCAGCTCTGAGAATCCAATGTCGAACATGGCTAGAGACTAAAAAGGCGCCCGCGGGGGCGCCTTCGGCTCGGCGAGAAAAAGTTCAGGCCTTGTGCTCGGTCTTGCCGCGCACTTCGCCTTCGACCGTCTTGCCCGTGACCTGCGGCGCATTCGAGGAAGACTGCGCGGCCTCGACCGGCTTGTCCGCACCCCCTTCGCGCATCCCGTCCTTGAAGCCGCGCACCGCGCCGCCGAGATCCGCGCCGATGTTGCGCAGCTTCTTCGTGCCGAAGATCAGCATCACGATCACCAGCACGATCAGCCAGTGCCAAATGCTGAGCGAGCCCATATTCCGTCTCCTTGACTCCTATTGTCTCCTCGAGAGCATCGGGCCGAGAGGTTCCGGCCCGCCGAGGACGTGCATGTGAACATGATACACCTCCTGATGACCCACCCGGCCGTTGTTGACGATGGTGCGGAAGCCGTCGGTGGCGCCCGCTTCGCGCGCAAGGCGCCCGGCGAGCACGAGCATCTTGCCGAGCGCCGCCTGGTGGGCGGGGCCGGCATCGTAGAGCGTCGTCACGTGCGCCTTCGGCACGAGCAGGAAGTGCACCGGCGCCTGCGGGCGGATGTCGTGGAAAGCCATCACCTCGTCGTCGTCGTAGATCTTCTTCGCCGGGATCATGCCGCGCGCGATCTTGCAGAAAATGCAGTTCGGGTCGCTGGTCATTTTTTCCTCGCTGCCTTTTCATCCAGGCCGGAGATGCCCTCGCGCCGGTGCATCTCCGCGAGCACGTCGGCCGGCCCCAGGCCGTGGCGCGCGAGCACGATCATCGAGTGGAACCACAGGTCGGCGGTCTCGCGCACCAGCTGCAGCCGGTCGCCGCTCTTCGCCGCGAGCACGGTCTCCGTCGCCTCCTCGCCGATTTTCTTCAGCATCGCGTCGTCGCCCTTGGCGAAAAGCTGCGCGACGTAGGACTTGCGCGGATCGCCGCGCTTGCGCTCGTCGATCGTCTTGGCAATGCGCTCCAGCGTCTCGGCCAGGCCCTTTTTCATCTCTTCTTGTAGATGAGCGATGGATCCTTCAGCACCGGATCGATCGTCACCCACCTCCCATTCTCCAGTTTTCGGAAAAAGCAGCTCTCGCGCCCCGTGTGGCAGGCGATGCCGCCGACCTGCTCGACCTTGAGCAGCACCGCGTCGGCGTCGCAGTCGAGACGCAGCTCGCGCAGCTTCTGCGCGTGGCCCGACTCCTCGCCCTTGCGCCACAGGCGCTTCCTCGAGCGCGACCAGTACACCGCCTCTCCGCTGGCGACCGTCTTCTCCAGCGCGGCGCGGTTCATCCACGCGACCGTGAGCACGCGCCCGCTCGCGGCGTCCTGCGCCACCGCCGCGATCAGGCCGTCCCCGTTCCACGGCACTTCGTCCAGCCAGCTCATTCCCGCACCTCGATGCCCCGGGCTTTCATGTGGTTCTTCACCTGGCGCACGCTCAGCTCGCCGAAGTGGAACACGCTCGCGGCGAGCACCGCGTTCGCGCCTCCCGTGAGTATGCCCTCGGCGAAGTGCTCCGGCGTGCCCGCGCCGCCGGAGGCGATCAGGGGCACGCGCACCGCCTCGCGAACCGCTCGCGTCAGGCCCAGGTCGAAGCCCGCCTTCGTGCCGTCGCGGTCCATGCTGGTGAGCAGGACCTCGCCCGCCCCCGCCTGCGCCATGCGCCTCGCCCATTCGACCGCGTCGAGGCCGGTCGCCTTCCGGCCCCCGTGGGTGAAGACTTCCCATGAAGCACCCTTCTTTTTCGCATCGATCGCCACCACGATCGCCTGGTTGCCGACGATGCCGGCGGCCTCCCGGATCAGCCCGGGATTCAGCACCGCGGACGTATTGATCGACACCTTGTCGGCGCCGGCGTTGAGCAGGCGCCGCACGTCTTCCACCTTGCGCACCCCGCCGCCGACGGTGAGCGGGATGAATACCTTGCTCGCGACCGCCTCGATGACGTGCAGCAGGATGTCGCGCTCGTCCGACGACGCGGTGATGTCGAGGAAGGCGAGCTCATCGGCGCCCTCGGCGTCGTAGCGCGCGGCGATCTCGACCGGGTCGCCGGCGTCGCGCAGCTGCACGAAGTTGACGCCCTTGACCACCCGGCCCGCGGTGACGTCGAGGCACGGGATCACCCGCCTGGCGAGGCCCACGCTCAGGCCTTCTTGGTGGCCTGATCGGCCGCGGCCTGCGCCTTCTTCAGGTCGAGCTTGCCTTCGTACAGGGCGCGCCCGGCGATCGCGCCGATCACGCCTTCGGGCACCAGCTTCGCGCACACCGCCTGCACGTCCTCGACGCTGTTCAGCCCGCCCGAAGCGATGATCGGCGCCTTCGTCGCCTGGGCGAGGCGCAGCGTGGCGTCGATGTTGATGCCGCTCATCATGCCGTCGCGGCCGATGTCGGTGTAGACCAGCGCCTCGATGCCGTAGTCCTCGAACTTCTTGGCGAGATCGACCACGTCGTGGCCGGTCATCTTTGACCAGCCTTCGACCGCGACCTTGCCTTCCTTGGCGTCGAGGCCGGCGATGACGTGCCCGGGGAACGCGTAGCAGGCGTCGGACAGGAAGCCGGGGTTCTTCACCGCCGCGGTGCCGATCACGACGTAGGTAACGCCGGCGTCGAGGTAGCTCTCGATCGCGTCGAGGTCGCGGATGCCGCCGCCGAGCTGGATCGGCACCTGCTCGCCCACCGCTGCGACGATGTCGCGGATCACCTTCTCATTCTTCGGCCGGCCGGCGATCGCGCCGTTCAGGTCGACGACGTGCAGGCGCTTCGCGCCCTGCGCCGCCCAGTGCCTGGCCATCGCCACCGGATCGTCGGAGAACACGGTCGCCGTCTTCATGTCGCCCTGCTTCAGGCGCACACAGCGGCCGTCCTTCAGGTCGATCGCAGGGATGATGAGCACGTCAGTGCTCGAGGAAAAATCAGGGACGCCAGCGCACGAAGTTGGAGAGGAGTTGCAGGCCGGCGGACTGGCTCTTTTCGGGGTGAAACTGTACGGCGAAGATGTTATCCCGGGCTATCGCGCAGGTAAAGGGCGCGCCGTAGACGCAGGTCGCCGCGACCAGCGCCGGGTCCGCGGGTGCCGGATAGTAGCTGTGCACGAAATAGAAGCGCGTGCCGTCGGGGATGCCCTGCCACATCGGGTGTGGGCGTGCCTGCATCACCTGGTTCCACCCCATGTGCGGGATTTCGAGCCCCGGCGCGGCGAGGCGCGGCACGCGCCCCGGCAGCAGCCCGAGCGCCGGCGTGTCGCCCTCCTCGCCGCGCTCGAACAGCATCTGCACGCCGATGCACAGGCCGAGGAAGGGCCGCTCGCGCGCCGCGTCGATCACCGCCTCGCGCGCGCCGCTGGCGGCAAGCTGGCGCATGCAGTCGGGCAGCGCCCCCTGGCCGGGCACGACCACTCGGTCGGCGGAACGAATCGCGGCCGGATCGGCGGTCACGACCACCCGGTCCTGCGGCGCGACGTGCTCCAGCGCTTTGGAGACCGATCTCAGGTTGCCCATGCCGTAATCCACCACGGCAATGTTCAGAGCGAGCCTTTCGTCGACGGGATCGCGCCCTGCGCGCGCGGGTCGCGCTCGGCCGCCATGCGCAGCGCGCGGGCGAACGCCTTGAACATCGTCTCGCACTGGTGATGCGCATTGTCGCCGCGCAGGTTGTCGATGTGCAGCGTCACCTGCGCGTGGTTGACGAAGCCCTGGAAGAACTCGTGCACCAGGTCCACGTCGAACTCGCCGATCAGCCCGCGCGTGAACTTGACGTGGTACTCGAGCCCGGGCCGGCCGGAGAAGTCGAGCACCACGCGCGACAGCGCCTCGTCGAGCGGCACGTAAGCGTGGCCGAAGCGGCGCACGCCCGACTTGTCGCCGATCGCCTTGGCGATCGCCTGGCCGAGGCAGATGCCGACGTCCTCGACCGTGTGGTGCGCGTCGATGTGCAGGTCGCCCTTGGCCTCGACCTCGAGGTCGAGCATGCCGTGGCGCGCCACCTGGTCGAGCATGTGCTCGAGGAACGGTAGGCCGGTCGAGAGCCTGGCCTGGCCGCGGCCGTCGAGGTCGACCTTCAGGCGGATCTGCGTCTCTTTCGTGTTGCGGACGACTTCTGCGATGCGCATGGGCATTAGAGCGCTTCCTTCAGCGCCTTCAGGAGTATACGGTTTTCCTCCGGCGTGCCGACGGTGATGCGCAGGCAGTTCTCGAGCCGCGGGCCATTCAGGTTCTTCACCAGCACGCCCTGCGCGCGCAGCTGCGCGTCGGTGCGGCCGGCGTCGGGCACGCGCACCAGGAAAAAGTTGGCCTGCGAAGGAAACACGGTCACGCCTTGCAGCCGGCGCAATTCCGCGCCGAGCTTCTCGCGCTCGGCGCGGATCTCGGCGGCCTGCGCTTCCAGGACGTCGAGCCGCTCGAGCAGGAAAATCGCCGCGGCCTGCGTCAGCACGTTCACGTTGTAGACCTGGCGAACCTTGTCGAACTCGCGCACCCACTCGAGCCGCGCCGCGAGGTAGCCAAGGCGGATGCCTGCGAGGCCGAGCTTCGACACGGTGCGCACCACCGCCAGGTTCGGAAACTCGGCGAGCCGCGGCATGAGCGTCTTGCGCGCGAACACGTGGTAGGCCTCGTCGACCACGACCAGGCCTTCACAGGCCTTGATGACTTTGACGACGTCCTCTTCCGGGTAGAGCACGCCGGTCGGGTTGTTCGGATAGGCGATGTAGACGAGCGCCGGCTTCTCCTCGCGCATCGCCGAAATGAAGGCGTCGGCATCGAGCGAAAAGTCTTCCCGCAGGCCGGCCGCGACCGCGCGCACGCCGAAGTAGGTGGCGTTCATCGCGTACATGACGAACGTCGGTCCGGGATACATCATCGCCGCGCCCGGGCGCGCGAGCGCGAGCGTGATGATCTGGATCAGGTCGTCCGAGCCGTTGCCGAGCAGCACCTCCATGCCGGCGGGAACGCCCATGGTGCGCGCGATCAGCGCGCGCAGCTGCGGCGCGCGCGGGTCGGGGTAGCGGTTGAGGTCGACCTTCGCCAGCACGTCGGCGAGCTCGCGGCGCAGCTTGTCCGGCAGGCGATACGGGTTCTCCATCGCGTCGAGCTTCACCATGCCCGTCGACTCGGGAACGTGATACGCCTTCAGCGCCAGGATCTCCGGTCGCACCAGGTTTTCGGGCTTCACTTGCATCGCATCCGCGCCGAGCGAGCGTGCGCGCTCAGGCCCTCCGCCTCGGCGAGCGTCGCCGCCACCCGGCCGAGGGATTGCGCAGACCGCTCCGACACCGCGATGATGCTGGTGCGCTTCTGGAAGTCGTAGACGCCCAGCGGCGAGGAAAAGCGCGCCGTGCCCGAGGTGGGCAGCACGTGGTTGGGCCCTGCGCAGTAGTCGCCGATCGCCTCCGAGCTCCAGCGGCCGAGGAAGATCGCGCCGGCGTTGCCGAGCTTGGGCAGCAGGCGTTCCGGGTCCTCGACCAGCAGCTCGAGGTGCTCGGGGCCGATGCGCGAGGCGAGCACACAGGCCTCGTCGAGGTCGCGCGTCTCGATCAGCGCGCCGCGGGACCTGAGCGACGCAGCGATCACCTTTTTCCGTGGCAGAGCTCCAATCAGCCGGGTCATTGCCGCAGCAACGTTATCGAGGTGGCGCGCGTCGGGCGAGAGCAGCAGCGCCTGCGCGTCTTCGTCGTGCTCGGCCTGCGAGAACAAATCCATCGCCACCCAGTCGGCGTTCACCGAACCGTCGGCGATCACCAGCACCTCCGAAGGCCCGGCGATCATCTCGATGCCCACTTCGCCGAACACCTGGCGCTTCGCCTCGGCGACGTAGGCATTGCCCGGACCGACGATCTTGTCCACGCGCGGCACCGAGCGCGTGCCATAGGCAAGAGCGGCGACCGCCTGCGCGCCGCCGATGCCGATCACGCGGTCGACGCCCGCCAGCGCCGCCGCAGCAAGTACCAGCGGGTTGGGGTTCGGGCTCACCATGACCAGCTCTCGCACGCCCGCCACCTTGGCCGGCACCGCGTTCATCAGCACCGACGATGGGTATGCGGCCTTGCCGCCGGGCACGTACAGGCCGACGCGCTCGAGCGGAGTGACGCGCTGGCCGAGGCGAGTGCCGTCGGCGTCCGTGAACTCCCACGACGCCTGCGCCTGCCGCTCGTGGAAGGCGCGGATGCGCGCATGCGCCGCCCGCAACGCCTCGAGCTCTTCGCCCGCGACCGCGATCGCCGGCTTGATCTCCAGCGCCGCCACCGAGCGCGCCGCCACCTTGTCGAAGCGCTTCGCGTAGCGCAGCAGCGCGGCATCGCCTTGCAAACGCACGTCGGCAAGAATGCGGCGTACCGTCGCGCGCAGCTTCGGGTCGGCCGCCGCCTCGTAGCGCGTGAGCGCGGCGAGCCTGGCGTCGAAGCCGGCCGCGCGCGTGGAAAGCCGGCGCAGCTTCATGCCTGGCAGGCCTTCGCAAAAGCGTCGATCAGCGGCTGGATCCGGGCGCGCTTGGTCTTGAGCGCCGCCTGGTTGACGATCAGGCGCGCCGACACCGGCATGATCTCCTCGACCACGACCAGGCCGTTCTCGCGCAGCGTGCGCCCGGTCGCGACCAGGTCGACGATCGCGTCGGCGAGCCCGGTGAGCGGCGCGAGCTCCATCGAGCCGTACAGGTGGATCAGGTCGACGTGCACGCCCTTCGCCGCGAAGTGCTCGCGCGTGGTGGCGACATATTTGGTGGCGACACGCAGGCGCGCGCCGCGCCCGACCATGCCGCGGTAATCGAAGCCCCTGCGCGCCGCCACCACCATGCGGCAGCGCGCGATCCCCAGGTCGAGCGGCTGGTACAGGCCCTCGCCGCCGTGCTCGGCGAGCACGTCGCGCCCGGCGATGCCGATGTCGGCGCCGCCGTGCTGTACATAGGTGGGAGTGTCGGTCGCGCGCACCACCACCAGCCGCAGGTCGCGGCGGTTGGTGGCAATTACCAGCTTGCGCGAGGTCTCGGGATCAGCCCTGGGCCGGATACCGACGCGCGCGAGCAGCGGAGCGGTCTCGTCGAAGATCCGCCCCTTCGACAGCGCAATGCTTATGCTCGCCATGTGATGCCATCCGGGAATTCGCCCTAGGGAATCGCCAAAGGGGGCGCATTCTACCGCAAAGCCCTAGCGCACGCGCTCGACGCGCGCGCCGAGGGCGGCGAGCTTCTTCTCGAGCGCCTCGTAGCCGCGGTCAAGATGGTAGATGCGGTCGACGACGGTCTCGCCCTCGGCGACCAGTCCCGCGATCACCAGCCCGGCCGAGGCCCGCAGGTCAGTCGCCATCACCGCCGCACCCTGGAGCTGCGGCACGCCGCTCACCACCGCGCTGTTGCCTTGAATGGCGATCTCGGCGCCAAGGCGCTGCAGCTCGAGGGCATGCATGAAGCGGTTCTCGAAGATGGTCTCGGTGATGACCGCCGTGCCGTTCGCGATCGCCGCCAGGGCCATGAACTGCGCCTGCATGTCGGTTGCGAAGCCGGGGTAGGGCGCGGTGCGCACGCTGACGGAACGGGGGCGCCCGTCCGCTTCAATATGTAAATCCCCTTTGGGAACGGAAACGCGCGCGCCGGCCTCGCGCAGCTTCTCCAGGGTCGCATCGAGCGTATCGGGTGCCGCGCCGAGCAAGCGCACCTTGCCGCCGGTCGCGGTGACGGCGGCGAGGTAGGTGCCGGTCTCGATCCGGTCGGGCATCACGCGGTGGCTCGCGCCGCCGAGCGAGGCGACGCCCTCGATGCGGATCGCGTCGCTCCCCGCGCCCTCGATCCTCGCCCCCATCGCCTCCAGGCAGCGCGCGAGGTCGACCACCTCCGGCTCGCGTGCCGCGTTCTCGATCAGCGTCGTGCCCTCGGCGAGGCTCCCGGCCATCATCAGGTTCTCGGTGCCGGTGACCGTCACCATGTCCATGACGATGCGCGCGCCGCGCAGCCGCCGCGCTTCGGCGTGCATGTATCCGTGCTCGATGGAGATCGTTGCCCCCATCGCCTGCAGGCCTTTGACGTGCTGATCAACCGGACGCAGGCCGATGGCGCAGCCGCCGGGCAGCGAGACCTTGGCGTGGCCGCAGCGCGCGAGCAGCGGCCCGAGCACCAGCACCGAGGCGCGCATCGTCTTCACCAGCTCATAGGGCGCGGTCGGGTCGCGAATCTCGCCCGCGCGCAGCACCATGGCCTCGTCGGAGCGCTCGACCTCGACGCCCATCTGCGCAAGCAGCCGGGCCATCGTCGCGACGTCCATCAGCCGCGGCACGTTCGACAGGCGCAGCGGCTCGCCGGTCAGGAGCGCGGCGCACATGATCGGCAGGGCGGCGTTCTTTGCGCCGGAGACGCGCACCTCGCCCTCGAGCGCGCGTCCGCCGCGGATCTTCAGCTTGTCCATCTAGGCATTCTCGAGGGCGAAAATGGCTTTCCTAGGGCGGATTGCCGGCTTTGCGCCATTCTTCGGGCGTTAGCGTCTGCATCGAGAGGGCATGCACCTCCTCGCGCATGCGCTCGCCGAGCGCCGCATAGACCAGCTGGTGACGCTGCACGCGGCTGCGGCCGCTGAACGCCGCCGAGACGACGAGCGCCTGGAAGTGCTGGCCGTCGCCGATCACCTCGACGTGCTCGCAGGCGAGACCGGCCTCGATGCTTTGCCTGATGCTTTCCGGGGTGACCATCAGTGCCTGAGCTTGTAGCCCGAGCGCAGCAGCGCCAGGGTGAGCAAGGATACGGCGAGGAGCGCCCCGGCGACTATCGCCAGGCTCGCGCCGGGCGGGAAATCCGACACGCCGAAGAAGCCGTAGCGGAAGCCGTCGATCATGTAGAAGAACGGATTGGCGTGCGAGGCGGCCTGCCAGAACGCGGGCAGCGAGTGGATCGAGTAGAACACGCCCGAGAGGAAGGTGAGCGGCACGATGACGAAGTTCTGGAACGCCGCCAGCTGGTCGATTTTCTCGCACAGCACGCCGGCGACCAGGCCCAGCGCGCCGAGCAGCGCTGCGCCGGCGAGCGCGAAGGCAAGCGCCCAGAGCGGCGCGGCGAGGCGCAGGTCGACGAAGGCGACCGTGACCGCCGCCACGCCCGCGCCCACCACCAGGCCGCGCAGCACCGCGGCGAGCACGTAGGCGCAAAAGAACTCGGCGTAGGAGATCGGCGGCAGGAGCACGAACACGATGTTGCCGGTAATCTTCGACTGGATCAGGCTGGAGGAGCTGTTGGCGAAGGCGTTCTGCAGCACGCTCATCATCACCAGGCCCGGCACCAGGAACGAGGTGTAGCGCACGCCGTCGTAGACCTCGAGGCGCCCCTCGAGCGCGTGGCCGAAGATCACGAGATAGAGCAGCGCGGTCAGGACCGGCGCGCCGACCGTCTGCACGCTCACCTTGATGAAGCGCAGCGTCTCCTTGCCGGCGAGAGTCCAGAAGCTGGTCACCGGGTCCTGCCGGTGACGCGGAGGAACGCCTCCTCGAGGTCGGGCGGCTCGAGCTCCATCTCGACGATCGCGATGCGCGCCTCGCGCAGCCGCGCCAGCACTTGCTCAAGCTCGTCGTAGCCGGCGAGGCGCAGGGTGAAGCGCGCGCCCTCGCGCGCGACCAGGCGGCCGGGCAAGGCCTCCGGGAGCGCCTCGCGGTCGAGCTGCATGCGCAGCTCGACGCCGGAGAAGGCGCCGAGCAGGTTGCGCGTGGTGTCGAGCGCGGCGATGCGTCCCTCCTTGAGCATGGCGATGCGCCGGCAGTGCGCCTCGGCCTCCTCCAGATAGTGAGTGGTGAGCACGATGGTGTGCCCCTCGCGGTTGATGCGCCGCACGAACTGCCACAGGCCATGGCGCAGCTCGACGTCGACGCCGGCGGTCGGCTCGTCGAGCACGATCACCGGTGGCTTGTGCACCAGCGCCTGCGCGACGAGCACGCGGCGCTTCATGCCGCCGGAGAGGGCGCGCATGTTGGCGTCGGCCTTGGCGGTGAGGTCGAGGTGGTGCATCACCTCATCGATCCAGGCGTCGTTCGCGCGCAGGCCGTAGTAGCCCGACTGGATGCGCAGCGTCTCGCGCACGGTGAAGAAGGGATCGAACACCAGCTCCTGCGGCACCACGCCGAGCAGGCGGCGCGCGCGCCGGTAGTCGCGCACCACGTCGGCGCCCATCACCGCCGCGCTGCCGTGGTCGGCGCGCGCGAGGCCGGCGATGACGTTGATCAGCGTGGTCTTGCCGGCGCCGTTCGGGCCGAGCAGGCCGAAGAACTCGCCTTCCTCGACCGCGAGGCTCACCCCGTCGAGCGCGCGCACCGCGCCGTAGCGCTTCTCGACCCCGCGGACCTCGATCGCGTTCAGGCTTTGACGGGCAGGAGATCGTCCACGCCGTAGAGGCGCGCGATGGTCCGCAGCGACGCCGGCAGGTTGGCGAACTCGAGCGCGCGCTGCCTGGCGTTTGCCTCGCGCAGCCAGGCGAGCAGCAGCGCGAGCAGCGCCGAGTCCATCTCGCTCACCTCGGCGAGGTCGATAGTCTGCACGCCGTCGCCGATGTAGCGCCGGCCCTCCTCCAGCAGCGCGGCGACGTTGCCGAGGGTGACCGCGCCCGACACCAGCATGCGCGGGCCCTCGCGGCGGATCACTTCTTCGCCGGCGTCGAGCCGGCCTCGAGCGAGCGGTTTTTCTTGCTCAGGTTCTGGATCAGGCCGTCGATGCCCGATTCGCGCACCGCGTTGTTGAACTCGGTGCGGTAGTTCGCCACCAGGCTCACGCCGCCAACCATCACGTCGTACACCTTCCAGCCGGCGGCGGTCTTCTCCATGCTGTAGTCGATGGGCACCGGCTGCGCGCCCGGCTGCAGGACACGCACCTGCACGGTGACGTCGGTGTCGCTGGGCTTGGCGCGCAGCGGCCGGAAGTCGAACTTCTGCTCGCTGTAGGCAGCGAGCGCGCTGGCATAGGTGCGCACCAGCAGCGTCTTGAATTCGTCGGTGAGGCGTTTCTTCTGCTCCAGGTTGGCCTTGTTCCAGCCCTGCCCCATCGCGAGCGCGGTCATCGAACCGAAGTTGAAGTGCGGCAGCACCTTGGCCTCGATCAGATCGATAAGCTTGGCGCGGTTGCCGGCCTTGATCTCCTTGTCCTTGGCGATCAGGTCCACCACCTCGAGGGTGACGTTCTTCACCAGCACGTCGGGCGGCGTCGGCTGGGCCGCCGCCGGCGCGCCGCAGACCGCGGCGAGGAGCAGGAGGAGCGTTCTAGCGAGTCTTGCCATCCTCGGAATCCTCCAGCCGCTCGCGCGGCGGTGAGCCGTCGTAGATCAGGCTGCGGCGCCGCTGCAGGTAAGCGTCGCGCTGGAACACGTACTTGTCGAGCGCCGCCTCCTCGAGGATGCGGCTCGCATCGAGCAGGTCGGCGCGCGTCTGCGTCAGGCGCAGGCCGATGATCGCGTACTGCACATGATAAGGCCGCACCTCGGTGAGCGGGTCGGTGTAGAGGTCGACGCCCTTGCCGATGCCGTCGCGCACCGTGCTCGAGCCGAGCAGCGGCAGCACCACGTAAGGGCCGCTGCTCGCACCCCACCAGCCGAAGGTCTGGCCGAAGTCCTCGTCGTGCTTCTCGAAGCCCATCTGGCTGGCGACGTCGTGGATGCCCAGGAGGCCGAAGCTCGTGTTCCACAGCACCCGCGCCCAGTCGCTCGCGCCGTCGCCGACCTTGCCCTGCAGGAAGTTGTTCACGCCGATGAACACGTCGCCGATGTTGCCGAAGAAGTTGCGCACCCGGTCGCGCATCTCACCCGGCACCACGTGCTTGTAGCCGGTAGCGACCGGCTTGGCGACGTTCTCGTCGACCACGTCGTTGAAGCGGTAGATGCGCCGGTTCAGCGCCTCGAAGGGATCGCGCGGGTCGCGCTCCGACGTGCCGGCGCAGCCCGCAACGAGCGCGGCGATCACGACCCAGCCTCTCACTTCGCCGCGTCCTTCGCTTCGCTCTTGCCTTCGGCGGCCTTGTTGAACAGGAACTGGCTGATCAGGTTCTCGAGCACCACCGCCGATTGCGTGAGGCGCAGGCGGTCGCCATTCTTCAGCATCACGCCGTCGCCGCCGGCTTCCAGCCCGACGTACTGCTCGCCGAGGATGCCCGAGGTCAGGATCTTGGCGGTGGTGTCGCGCGGAAACTGGTAAGCGGCATCGACGTTCATCGTCACGATCGCCTCGTAGCTCTCGTTGTCGAAGCGGATGTCCGCGACGCGACCGACCACCACGCCGGCGCTCTTCACCGGGCCGCGCACCTTGAGGCCGCCGATGTTGGCGAACTTGGCGTGCACCAGGTAAGTCTGCGCGGTCGAGAAGGTAGCGAGGTTGCCGACCTTGAGCGCGAGGAACAGCAGGCCGGCGACGCCCGCCACCACGAATGCCCCGACCCACAGATCGATGGCGGTACGATTCATTGTGCGTTTCCTCCTCCCGTGAACATGAGTGCCGTGAGCACGAAGTCGAGCGCGAGGATCGCGAGCGACGAGGTCACCACCGTGCGCGTGGTCGCGCGCGAAACGCCCTCGGCGGTCGGCGGCGCGTCGTAGCCCTCGAACACCGCGATCCAGGTGACCGCCAGACCGAACACCACGCTCTTGATGACGCCGTTCATGATGTCGTTGCGCACATCGACCGCGGCCTGCATCTGCGACCAGAACGCGCCGGCGTCGACGCCGATCAGCTGCACGCCGACCACGTAGCCGCCGAAGATGCCCATCGCCGAGAACAGGCCGGCGAGCAGCGGCATCGACAGCACGCCGCCCCAGAAGCGCGGCGCAACCACGCGCGCGATCGGATCGACCGCCATCATCTCCATCGCCGAGAGCTGCTCGGTGGTCTTCATCAGGCCGATCTCGGCGGTGATCGCCGAGCCGGCGCGGCTGGCGAAGAGCAGCGCCGCCACCACCGGGCCGAGCTCGCGCACCAGCGACAGCGCGACCAGCACGCCGAGCGACTCGGAGGCGCCAAAGCGCTGCAGCGTCTCGTAGCCCTGCAGCGCGAGCACCATGCCGACGAACATGCCCGACACCAGGATGATCACGAGCGAGAGCACGCCTGCGAAATAAATCTCGTGGATCGTCAGGTGAAAACGCCTGAGCGCGGTGCCCGAGTGCACGACCAGGTAGTAGAGGAAGCGCGCGGCGAAACCCAGGCGCAGCACCACCGAGGTCACGGTGGACCCGATGCGCTCGACCCGCGCGCGCACGTCGGCGACCCGCATCTCAGCTCGCGGCCAGCTCGAGGTCGGCGGCGTAGCCCGGCCCGGGGTAATGGAACGGCACCGGCCCCTCGGACTCGCCGTTGACGAACTGGTGCACGAAGGGCTCGTCCGCGCCGCGGATCTCTTTCGGCGTGCCCTGGGCGATGACGCGGCCCGCGGCCATGAAGTACACGTAGTCGACCACGCCCAGCGCTTCCTGCACGTCGTGGGTGACGATGATCGAGGTCGCGCCGAGCGAGTCGTTCAGGCTGCGGATCAAGCGCACGATCACGCCGAACGAGATCGGGTCGAGGCCGGTGAAGGGCTCGTCGTAGAGCATCAGCTGCGGGTCGAGCGCGATCGAGCGCGCCAGCGCCACGCGCCGCGCCATGCCGCCGGAGAGCTCGGTCGGCATCAGGTGCGCCGCGCCGCGCAGCCCGACGGCCTGCAGCTTCATCATCACCAGGTCGTTCAGCAGCTCGTCGGGCAGCTCGGTGTGCTCGCGCAGCGGGAAGGCGACGTTCTCGTAGACAGACATGTCGGTGAAGAGGGCCCCGAACTGGAACAGCATCCCCATCCTGCGGCGCATCGCGTAGAGCGCCGCGGTGTCGAGCGCGGCGATCGACTGGCCGAGCACGCGCGCCTCGCCGGCGCTCGGCTTGAGCGCCCCCATGATGACGCGCAGCGTGGTGGTCTTGCCGCAGCCCGACTGGCCCATGATGCCGACCACCGAGCCTTTCGGGATGACGAGGTCGATGTCGCGCAGCACCGGCCGCGCGGGGTCGTAGCCGAACGAGACTTTTTTCAGTTCAACAATAGGGACTTGCGGCACGGCGTAATATTATCGCGCATGGGGGAGGCGGAGCCGCACGCACCGGCCGCGCTGCGCATCGCGGCGCTCGCGAAAAGCTATGGCACGCGGCCCGCGCTCGACGGCATCTCGCTGGAAGTGGCGCGCGGCGAAGCCTTCGGCCTGGTCGGCATGAACGGCGCCGGCAAGACCACGCTGATGCGCTGCGTGCTCGACCTCGCCGCGTGCGATGCCGGCGCAGTCGAGATCTTCGGAACGAATTCCCGAAATCCAGAAGCAAGGCGGCGGCTCACCTATCTTCCGGAGCGCTTCACGCCGCCGCATTACCTGCGCGGGGAAGAGTACCTGCGCGCCGCGCTCGAGCTCGCCGGGCAGCGTTACGAGGGGGCGCGCGCCGCGCGCCTGTGCGACGAGCTCGAGCTCGAGCACGCGGCGCTCGCGCAGCCGGTGCGCAGCCTGTCGAAAGGCACGACGCAGAAGCTCGGCCTCGCAGGCTGCTTTCTCGTCGAGCGCGATCTGTACGTGCTCGACGAGCCGATGAGCGGCCTTGACCCCGCCGCCCGGGTGGCGGTGAAATCGGTGCTCGCGCGCCTGAGCGCGGAGGGACGCACGCTGTTCTTCTCGTCGCACGTGCTCTCCGACGTCGAGGAGCTCTGCTCGTCGATCGGCATCCTGCACCGCGCGCGGCTGCGCTTCCGCGGCGCGCCGGCCGAGCTGTGCGCGCGCTATGCCGAGCGCAACCTGGAGCGGGCGTTCATGAGGTGCATCCGTGACGAGCAAGCCGTCGGCGCCTGAACAAAAAGAAGCGCAAGAAGCGCGCGAGAAGAGCAGACCCGGGCTTCTGGTGGTGGATGACGACGCTCTCATCACCGACGCGCTCGCCTTCGCGCTCGGCAGCGACTACCGCGTCTACGCCTGCGACTCCCGCTGCGCCGCGATCGAGCTGGTGCGCGGCCTCGCCGCGCCGCCGCCGCTCGCGCTGATCGACCTCGGCCTCCCGCCGGCGCCGCACACGCCCGAAGAGGGCTTCCAGCTGATCGCCGACCTGCTGGCCCACGCGCCGGCGATGAAGATTTTCGTCCTCTCGGGCCAGAACGACGCGGCCAACGCGCGCCATGCGCGGGCCCTCGGCGCCTGGGAGTTCGTCCCCAAGCCGACCGACCCGGCGGCGCTGAAGCGCCTGTTCTCGCGGGCGCTCGAGCTGCCGGCAACGCTCGAGCCGGAGCTGGTCGGCGCGAGCTCGCCGCTCGCCAAGCTGAAGAGCCAGCTCGCGCAGTTCGCCGCCTCGCCCTACCCGGTGCTGATCGAGGGCGAGTCGGGCAGCGGCAAGGAGCTGGTGGCGCGCAGCCTGCATCGCCTCTCGCCGCGCGCCGCGCGCCCCTACCTGACGCTCAACTGCGCCGCGATCGCGCCAACGCTGGTCGAGGCGACGCTGTTCGGCTACGCCAAGGGCGCCTTCACCGGGGCGGCGGCGAACAAGCCCGGCTACTTCGAGGATGCGCAGGACGGCACGCTGCTGCTCGACGAGATCGGCGAGCTGCCGCTCGAGCTGCAGGCAAAGCTCCTGCGCGTGCTCGAGGACGGCGAGTACCAGCGGGTCGGCGAGACGCAGGCGCGCAGCGCGCGCTGCCGCGTGATCGCCGCCACCAACCGCGACCTGCGCCGCGAGGTGCGCGAGGGCCGCTTCCGCGCCGACCTCTACCACCGCCTGTCGGTGCTCACGCTCGCCGTGCCGCCGCTGCGCGATATGGAGGAAGATCGGCTCTCGCTCCTCGATCACTACCGCGGCCTGGCCGCCGCGCAGGCGGGAGCCGCGCCCTTCGAGCTCGACGCGCAGGCCGCCGCGCGCTGGCGGCAATACGGCTTCCCGGGCAACGTGCGCGAGCTGCGCAACATCGTCATCCGCCTCGCCACCAAGTATCCCGGCCAGCGCATCTCGGCGCGCGAGCTCGAGGCCGAGCTCGACCTCGAGGGCGCGGCCGCGCCGCTCGCGCAGGGCGCGCTCGCCGAGCAGGCGCGCCGCCAGCTCGAGCGGGGCGGCGCCTTCAACCTCGACGACACGCTCAAGGCCTGGGAGCGCGCCTACGTCGAGGCGGCGCTCGCGCTCACGCACGGCAACGTCAGCCAGGCGGCGCGCCTGCTGGGCGTCAACCGCACCACGCTGTACAGCCGGATGGAAGACAAGTAGTGGGGCTCTACCTCGAGCACTTCGGCCTGACCGAGCCGCCGTTCCGCATCACGCCGGCGACCGACTTCTTCTTCGAGGGCGCGGAGCGCGGCGCGATGCTCGAGGCGCTGCTCTATGCCGTGCTGCACGACGAGGGCGTAGTCAAGGTGTCCGGCGAGGTCGGCAGCGGCAAGACCATGCTGTGCCGCATGCTGATGGAGCGGCTGCCGGCCGAGGTCGACACCATCTACCTGGCGACCCCCTCGCTCGCGAGCGACGAGATCCTGCACGCCATCGCCGACGAGCTCGACCTCGAGCTGCCGGAGCGGCGCACGGCGGCGCTGCGCGACCTGCAGGAGCTGCTGATCACGCTCTACGGCGCCGGCCGCCGCGTGGTGGTGCTGATCGACGAGGCGCACGTGATGCCCGACGCCACGCTCGAGCAGGTGCGCCTGCTGTCGAATCTCGAATCGAGCCGGCACAAGCTTCTGCACATGGTGCTGTTCGGCCAGCCCGAGCTCGACGCCACGCTCGCCAAGAGCTCGCTGCGTCAGCTGCGCGATCGCGTCACGCACAGCTTCCGCATGCGTCCGCTCGCCGCGCCCGAAGTGGCGAAGTACCTGTCGTTCCGCATGCGCGCCGCGGGCTACCGCGGGCCGGATCTTTTCGTGCCGCGCGCCGCCGCGCTGCTCGCACGCGCCTCGGAAGGCCTTACGCGCCGGATCAACATCCTCGCCGACAAGGCGCTGCTCGCCGCCTACAGCGAGGGCAGCCACGCGGTGACGGTGCGCCATGTGCGCGCGGCGATCGCCGACTCGGAGTTCGCCGCGCTGGTGCGGCGCCGCTGGCGCCCGGCCCTGTGGCTCGGCACCGCGCTCGCCGCCGGCGTGGCGCTCGGGCTGAGCGTGCAATGGCTCGAGCCTGCGCCCGAGCCGCGGCCGTCTGCGGCCCCCCCGGTGGCCGCGCTTCCGGCGCAGCGCGCGCCAGAGCCGCTCGCCGTCCCCGAGCCGGAGGTGCTCGCCGATCTCGACGAGGAAATCGACGTCCTCGCCGAAGAGGAAGACAGCCCGCCTGCACCCCTTCTCTCGACGGCGCAGCAGCGCCGCCTGCAGGGTTACCGCTCGGCCGGCCAGAAGCTGCTCGGCGAGCGGCTCGCCGCCACACGGGCGATGCTCGAGCGCGCGCCCGACGAGCGCTACGCGGTCGAGCTCTTCATCACCGACAATGCGGACGCCGCGCGCATGGAGCGTTTCCTCCTGCGCGCGCGCGATCTGGTGCCGCTGGACGAGCTCTACGTGATCCCCATGCAGGCAGAGGACCACTACCGTCTGCGCGTCGTCTACGGCGAGTACCCGAACGCCGAGGCCGCGCTCGAGGCGGGGCGCCGCCTGCCGCCGAAATACCAGCAGGCGTTCCGTGCCGTGCCGCGCAGCTTCGGCGAGTTGCGCAAGCAACTGTAAGAAGCCCGAAAACATCAGCGGGACAGTCGCTTACACCACATTCCTCAGGCGCACCGCGTGTTATGCTTGGCGCGGGAGGGAGTTAATCCATGAGTCCGGTTTGGCGAGGGGCGCTGATTGTGCTTGCCGCGAGCGTTGCGGCGTGCGGCCACAAGCCGGTGAAGCCTGACGAGACGCATCTCAGCCGCGGCGACGTCGGCCCGCCGGCGAACATTCCGGCGCCCGTGCAGGTCAGCCCGGTGCTGCCGAAGCCGACGCCCGCAGTGCCCGCCGAAACCTACAGCGTGGTGGTGAACAACGTGCGCGCGCAAGAGCTGCTCTTCGCCCTCGCGCGCGACGCGCGGCTGCAAGTCGACATCGATCCCACGCTCACCGGCTCGGTGACGCTGAATGCAATCGACCAGACGCTGCCGCAGCTCCTGCAGCGCATCGCGCGCCAGGTCGACATGCGCTACGAGCTGCAGGGCCAGACGCTGGTGGTGATGCGCGACCGGCCCTACCTGCGCATCTACCGCGTCGACTACGCGAACCTCGCGCGCGACGCGAAGCTGGTGGCCGGCCTCTCGATGCAGGTGACCGCGTCGCAGCTGCCCGGCGCGAGCGCCTCTGGCGGGCAGAACAACTCTACCGCCACCATCAACTCGCAGTCGGTCAACCGCTTCTGGGACCGGCTGGTCGAAAACATCAAGGAAATTCTGCGCGAGACCGACCGCGTGCTGCCCGGCGCGGCGACGCCGCCGCTCTCGACCGTCGCGCCCGCCACGCAGCCGCCCGGCGCGCCCGCTCCGGCGCCCGCACCGGTCGCGGGGCCGACCTACCTCGAGGCGGGCCAGGTCATCGCCAATCCCGAGACCGGCATCATCAACGTGCGCGCCACCTCGCGCCAGCACGAGCGCGTGCAGGAATTCCTGGACCAGGTGCTCGCCAACTCGCGCCGCCAGGTGCTGATCGAGGCGACGGTGGCCGAGGTGGCGCTGACCGACCAGTACCAGCGCGGCATCGACTGGCTGCGGCTGCGCGACGGCGCGCTTAGCGCCGGCGTGCCCGGCTTCAACACCGGCCGCAGCGGCATCGACATCAGCCAGCAGTCGAACGCTACGCCCAGCGGCTTCAACCCGAACACCTTCGTCATCGGCGGCCGCGCGACCAGCGCCAACCTCAACGTCGCGATCAAGCTGCTCGAGTCGTTCGGCGACGTGCGCATCCTGTCGAGCCCGAAGCTCAACGTGGTGAACAACCAGTTCGCGGTGCTGAAAGTCGTCGACAACATCGTCTACTTCACCGTGCAGACCTCGCAGGCGGCGGTGGGCACCACCGGCAACATCCTGACCACGGTCAACACCGTGCCCTCGACCGTCCCGGTCGGGCTGGTGATGACAGTTTTCCCGCAGATCAGCGAGCACGACACGATCTCGCTCAACGTGCGGCCGTCGATCTCGCGCGTGCTGCGCTTCGTGCAGGATCCCAACCCGAGCCTGGGCGTCGCGGGCAATCCGGGCAACTTCATTCCCGAGATCCAGACCCGCGAGATGGAGTCGATGCTGCGCATGGAGAGCGGCCAGATCGCGGTGCTCGGCGGCCTGATGGAGGACCGGCGCTCGACCAGCGAGGACAACGTCCCGGGGTTGCGCAACATCCCCGGCCTGAGCTGGATTTTCGCGCAGAAGGCGCAGGAGAACCGCAAGACCGAGCTGGTGATCTTCCTGCGCGCAACCGTGATCCGCGACGCGAGCATCGAAGGCGACTATCGCGGACTGCGCTCGCTGCTGCCCGACAGCACGTTCTTCTCGAAGCCGCAGCCCTCCAGAGTGGAGCGCCCGACCGGCCCGATCGACGAGGCGGCGGGCCGCTGAAATGAGCTTGTTGCTCGAGGCGCTGAAGAAAGCCGAGAAGGCCAAGGAGGAGGCGCAGCGCCGCGCGCGCGGCGAGCCCGCCGATTCGGCCGCGCCAGCCGCCGCCGAAGCCGAGCGCAAGCCGGTCCTCACGCGCGACAAGCTGCCCGACATCTCCACGCCGCTCGAGATCGCGAGCGAGGACCTGGCCGCCGTGGCGCCCGCGACCGAGAAGCGGCCGGCGCTCGAAATCGTTCCCGACTCCGCGCCGAGCTCGCCGCCCCCTCCACCGCAACGGCCGGCGGCTGCGGCAGCGGCCGACGAGCAGGCGACGCGGAGCACCGCGCGCAAGGTGTTCGAAGCCAAGTTCCGCGAGCCCAACCCGCGCATGCCTTTCTTCATCACGCTCGGCGCGCTGGGCGTGTTCGCGGTCGGCACCGTGATCTATTTCTGGATCCAGCTGCGCCCGCCGTACCCTCTCGTCAACACGAATCCGGCGCGCGGCCAGGAGCAACGCGTCGCGGAAGCGCCGCCGAGCAAGCCCGCTGCAGCAGCGCCGAGTGGCGCGCCGGCGGCCGGCACGGTGCCGGGCTTGCCCGTGGCGGGCCTGCCGTCGCAGCCCAAGCCGCCCGCGCCCACGCTTTCCGCAGCCCCGGCCGCCTCTCCGCGGCTGCAGCCCGAGCCGGCTCCCGGCGTGCGCGCGCCAGCGCCGCGGGCGCTCGCAGTCGCTCCAGCGCCGCGCACGATCACCGAACCGCAGGCGAGCGTGACCCGCGCCGCGCCGCAGGTTCATCCGGCCGTCAATGCCGGCTATACCGCCTACAGCGCGGGCGACCTCGGCGGCGCGCGCAAGGAATACGAGCAGGCGCTGCGCGACGAGCCCGGCAACCGCGACGCGCTGCTCGGCCTAGCCGCGCTGGAAGTTCGCAGCGGCCGCTATGAGGCCGCTGAGGGCGTGTACCTGCGCCTCCTGCAGATCGACCCGCGCGACGCGCAGGCGCAGGCGGCGCTGATCGGCCTGCGCTCTCCAGCCGGCGATCCGCTGGTGACCGAGAGCCGGGTGAAATCGCTGCTCGCGGCCGATCCGGGCGCGCACGCGCTCAATTTCACGCTCGGCAACCAGCTCGCGGCACAGAACCGCTGGAACGAGGCGCAGCAGGAATACTTCAAGGCCTACTCGGCCGACCCAGAGAACGCTGACTTCGCGTACAACCTCGCCGTCAGCCTCGATCACCTGCGCCAGCCGAAAAACGCGCTGCAGTACTACCGGCGCGCGCTGGCGCTGGCCGAGAAGCGCGGCGCTGCCTTCGACCTGCAGGCGGCGCGCAGCCGCGCCGCCGAGCTAGGCCAATGAACTCCCCGACCAACCCGCAGGCGAAGCGCCACCTCGGCCAGATCCTGATCGACCAGGGGATCCTGACCGAGGACCAGCTGCGCATCGCGCTGCTCGAGCAGACCAAGCAGCACGTCCCGGTCGGCCGGCTGCTGGTGCAGCTCGGCTTCGTCTCGGAGGCGACGCTGCGCGACGCGCTCTCCGAGAAGCTCGGGCTGCAGGCGGTCGACCTCAGCCGCATCATCGTCGACCCGTCGGCGCTGAAGCTGGTGCCGCGCGACATGGCGCGGCGCTACCGCATCTTCCCGGTGGCGCTCGACCGCCAGGGCAAGAAGCTGATCGTCGCGCTCGCCGACACCAACAACATCGTCGCCATCGACCAGCTGCGCGCGCACCTGAAAGGCGACTACGAGATCGAGCTGCGCATCGCCGGCGACTCCGAGATCGAGCGCGCGATCGAGCACTACTACGGCCACGAGTTCTCGATCGACGGCATCCTGAAGGAGATCGAAACCGGCGAGGTCGACTACACCTCGGTCGCGGAGGGCGACGAGTACTCGCAGCCGGTGGTGCGCCTCATCTCCGCGCTGCTCGCCGACGCGGTCGAGCGCGGCGCCTCCGACATCCACTTCGAGCCCGAGCAGAACTTCCTGCGCATCCGCTACCGGATCGACGGCGTGCTGCGCCAAATCCGCTCGCTGCACAAGACCTACTGGCCGGCGATGGCGGTGCGCCTGAAAGTGATGGCGAAGATGAACATCGCCGAGACTCGCGCGCCGCAGGACGGCCGGATCAGCGCCACCATGTCGGGCCGCGTGGTCGACTTCCGCGTCGCCAGCCTGCCGACCACGCACGGCGAGAACCTGGTGCTGCGGATCCTGGACCGGCAGAAGGGCATCGTGCCGCTCGACAAGCTCGGCCTCGAGGATTCCCAGCTCGAATTATTGAAGAGGATGATCGCCCGCCCGGAGGGCATCATCCTGGTCACCGGGCCAACCGGCAGCGGCAAGACCACTACCCTCTACTCGATCCTGAACCACATCAATTCCGACGGCGTCAACGTCATGACGCTGGAGGACCCGGTCGAGTATCCGATGACGCTCATCCGGCAGACCTCGGTGTCGGAGGCGGCGAAGCTCGACTTCGCCAACGGCATTCGCGCCATGATGCGCCAGGACCCGGACGTGATCCTGGTGGGCGAGATCCGCGACCACGAGACCGCCGAGATGGCGTTCCGCGCGGCGATGACCGGCCACCAGGTGTACTCGACGCTGCACACCAACTCGGCGGCGGGCGCGTTCCCGCGCCTGCTCGACATCGGCATCGTGCCCGACATCCTCGCCGGGAACATCATCGGCATCCTCGGCCAGCGTTTGGTGAGGAAGCTGTGCCGCGTCTGCCGCCAGTCCTACGACCCCGACGTGCGCGAGCGGCGGCTGGTGAGCATGACGCCGACCGAGCCGGCGGCGCTGTTCCGCGCGGTCGGCTGCGAGCAGTGCGACTACCAGGGCTACAAGGGCCGCCAGTCGATCCTCGAGCTGCTCAAGATCGACGGCGCGATCGACGAGCTGGTGGCGCGGCGTGCCACCGCGCGCGAGATCCTCACCGCAGCGCGCGCCAGCGGCTTCCGGACCCTGGCCGAGGACGGCGTGCGCCTGGTGCGCAGCGGCCTGACCAGCCTCGACGAGCTGATGCGCGTGGTCGACCTCACGGACCGCATGGCGTAGGGCAATGCCGCTTTACAGCTACAAGGCGATCGACGCGCGTGGCAAGAGCGTGATCGGGCGCGTCGAGGCGGTGAATCTCTTCGACCTCGAGCAGCGGCTGCTGCGCATGGACCTCGACCTCATCACCGGCGGGCTGTCGCGGCAGAAAACCCGCCTGTTCGGCGGCGGCGTGGCGCGCCAGGACCTGATCAACTTCTGCTTCCACCTCGAGCAGCTCGCCACCGCCGGCGTGCCGGTGATGGAGGGCCTGGTCGATCTGCGCGAGAGCCTCGAGAACCCGCGCTTCCGCGAGGTGATCGCGGGGCTGATCGAGTCGATCGAGGGCGGGCGCGGCCTGTCGCAGGCGCTCGGCGAGTTCCCCGAGGTGTTCAGCAAGGTGTTCGTCAGCCTGGTGCGCTCGGGCGAGCAGACCGGAAAGCTGCCCGAGGTGCTGAGGAGCCTGACCGAGTCGCTGAAGTGGGAGGACGAGCTCGCCGCGCAGACCAAGAAGCTCGCCATGTACCCGGCGTTCGTCGGCGGCATCGTGCTGATCGTCACGTTCTTCCTGATGATCTACCTGGTGCCGCAGATGACCGGCTTCCTGCGCAACATGGGCCAGGCGATTCCGCTGCAGACGCGCCTGCTGATCGCGGTGTCGAACTTCTTCGTCGACTACTGGTACGCGATCATCGCCGCGCCGTTCGTCCTCTGGTTCGGCCTCAAGCTCGCCATCAAGACCAACCCCGCGGTCGAGTACGCGGTCGATCGCTACAAGATCTCGATGCCGCTGGTCGGCCCGATCCTGCGCAAGATCATCCTGTCGCGCTTCGCAGCGAGCTTCGCCATGATGTACGCCTCGGGCATCACCGTGCTCGACGCGATCCGCAGCTGCGAGGAGATCGTCGGCAACAAGGCGCTCGAGCAGGGGCTGCGCAACGCCGGCCAGCAGATCGCCGAGGGCAAGAACCTCACCGCCGCGTTCCAGGAGGTCGAGCTCTTCCCGGCGCTGGTGATCCGCATGCTGCGCATCGGCGAGAACACCGGCGCGCTGGACACGGCGCTGCTCAACGTCAGCTACTTCTACAACCGCGAGGTGCGCGAGGCGATCGGCAAGCTGCAGGCGATGATCGAGCCCGCGCTCACCATCGTGCTGGGCCTGGTGCTCGGCTGGGTGATGCTGTCGGTGCTCGGCCCCGTATACGACGCGATCTCGAAGATGAAGTTCTAGCGCGATGTTCAATCCCTTCAGCGCGCGCCGCATCCTCTACTTCACCGCCGAGGACCACTATCTCTACCGCAGCGCGCGCGGCGAGCTGGTGCTGGAGGCGAAGTTCGCGGGCAACGACCTCGGCATCACCGCCTTCCGCGAGCATCTGCGCAACGCGCGCGGCGCGCTCTTTGCGGTGCTCGCCGACCTCGCGGGTGAGGACTTCCACGAGGAGCAGATTCCCTATGTGCGCGGCGCCGACCGCGACGCGGTAGTGGCGCGCCGCCTGGCGCAGCGCTACCGCGACACGCGCCTCGCCGCGGCGCTTTCGCTCGGCCAGGCGACCACCTCGGAGCGGCGCAACGAGCGGCTGCTGCTCGCCTCCTTCACCAACACGCAGCAGCTTACGCCGTGGCTCGACGCGCTGGAGGAGGCCGGCGCACGCCTCTCGGGCGTGTACTCGGTGCCCCTGCTCGCGCCGGCGCTCGCCGCTCGCCTCGGCGCGCGCGAGGAGCGCCTGCTGCTGGTGAGCGCCAATCGCGCCGGTCTGCGCCAGTGCTATGTCGACCACGGCCGCCTGCGCTTCGCCCGCCTCGAGCGCACCGTCGAGATGGTGCCGCAGGCGCTCGCCATGTTCGTGCGCTCCGAGACGCAGCGCCTGGTGCAGTACCTCGCCACGCTGCGCGCGCTGCCGCGCGACGGCGCCCCGGTGCAGGTGCTGGCGATCACGCCCACCGGCCAGCGCGCCGCGTTCGAGCAGGCGCTGCACTCGGACGCGCGCCTGCAGTTCCGCTGCGTCGAGTTCCGCGAGGCGCTCGAGGCGGTCCGGCTGCGGCAGGCGCCGGAAGGCGCGGCGGCCGAGGCCCTGTTCGTGCACCTCGCGGCGCGCAAGCCGCCGCGCGAACAGTTCGCGAGTCGCGACGACCGGCGCCGCTATACGATCTGGCAGCTGCAGCGCGGCATCGTCGCCGCCGGCGCGGCGGTGTTCGTGCTGTGCCTGCTGGTCGGGGCCAGCCGCTGGTTCGACGCGTTCGTCGCGCGCGGCGACGCCGCCGAGCAGCAGCGCGAGGCTCGCCTCGCCACGCAGCAGTACGAGCGCATCACCTCTACCTTCCCGGTGACCGAGACCACCAGCGAGAACCTCAAGGTGACGGTGACCGAGTTCCGCCGCCTCGCCGAGCGCACCGCGTCGCCCGACGAGGCCTTCGATCACGTGTCGCGCGTGCTGACCGAGTTCCCGCAGATGGAGCTCGACGCGCTGCGCTGGAGCGTCGGCCGGCCCGACCTGCGCGAGCTCGAGGGCGGCGCCGCGGCGCCGGCGAACCGGCCGGCGGCCCTGGGCGACACAGCGGTGCTGGTCGAGATCTCTGGGCGGGTCAACGCGACGCAGCGCAGCGACTACCGCGGCATCACCGCACAGGTACAGCGCCTCGCGACGGCGTTCGCCGTGTCGGGCTACGAGCTGCTGCGCACCCAGCTGCCCTTCGACGTGACCTCCGAAGGCCGCCTCTCCGGCGACATCGGCGGCAACGAAGCCGACGCGCCGCGCTTCACCATCACCATCGGCCGGAGGCTCAAGTGAACTTCACGCGCGAGGAACTCAAGCGCCTTGCGCTGCCGATCGCGCTCGGGCTCGCGCTGGTGGCCGCGGGCATGGGGGTGATCTGGAGCGCCGGAGCGACGCGGCTGGCCACCAGCAACGCGCTCATCGCGGCGCAAGCCGAGCGCAAGCAGGCGGTCGAGCGCCTGAACCGCATCTCGGAGGAAGAGCGCGAGGTGAGCGACAAGCTCGCCTTCTACCAGCGCCTGAAGAGTCTTCACATCCTCGGCGAGGAGCAGCGCCTGGAATGGGCCGACGCGATCACCCGCATCCGCGCCGCGCGCGAGCTGCTCGAGTTTCCGAAGTACGTTGTTGAGCGCCAGAAGCTGCTCCAGTCCTATCCCGGCAAGCCCGGCACGGTCGACTTCTTCTCCAGCACCATGAAGGTCACCCTTGCGCTGCTGCACGAGGAGGACCTGCTGCGCTTCCTCGCCGACCTGCGCGCTTCCGGGTACGCCTACTACTCGGTGCGCAAGTGCGCCCTCACGCGCACCGGCCAGGCGGCGACCGGGACGACCATGGCGCCGCGGCTTCGGGGCGAGTGCGAGATCGACCTGATCACCATCGTCGACAGGGGCGCCAAGAAATGATGCGCCTCGTCCTGCTCCTCGCCCTGCTCGTACCCGCGCTGGCCTCGGCCCAGGAGTTGGGCCGCCTGTTCTTCACGCCCGACCAGCGCGCGGCGCTGGATGCGCGGCGCAAGGCGCGCGTGCCCGATAAGCCGGCGGCGGCGCCGGTCATCGCCTCGCCCACCACGCGCCTGGACGGCTACGTCAAGCGCTCCGGCGGCCCCTCGACAGTCTGGGTCAACGGCGAATCGGTGAACGAGGGCGCGTCCGATTCGCCGCGCATCGGCTCCTCCGATGTCTCGATCCCGGTGGGCGACGGCGGCTCTCGCGTGCGGCTGAAGCCCGGCGAGGTGCTCGACCGCGGCAGCGGCGAGGTGCGCGACGTCCTCGGCGACGGCGAAGTCCAGGTTCGCCGCCCCGCGCGCTGAGCGCCGTGCGCCTCGATCGCCACGGCCAGCGCGGGGTTGCCCTGATGGCGCTGCTCGCCGTTCTCGCCCTCGGCGCTTCCTGGTGGCTCGTCTCGGCGCTCGCCACGGCGCGGAACCGCACTTCCCTGGAGCTGGCACAGAACGCGCGCGTGCTCGCCGAGGCGAAGCAGGCGGTGCTCGGCTGGGTGGTCGAGCAAGCGATGACCGACAATTACCCTGGCCGCTTGCCCTGTCCGGAGCCTTCCGCGCACGTCGGAACCGCCAACGAAGGCGTCGCCGCGCCCTATGCCGCGACCGGAACCACCTGTTCGGTCGCGGCCGGCACCGTCGGCATCGGCCGCCTTCCTTGGAAGACGCTGGGCACCGACATGCTGAGAGACGCTGTCGGCGAGCCGTTGTGGTACGCGGTGACGGTCGGCTCGACCGGCTGGGCGCTGCAGACGAGCGCCACCGTCCTTTCCATCAACTCGAACAAGACCGGCGGCCTCACTTTCGACGGCGGCACGGTGGTCGCCGTGATCATCGCGCCGGGACGCCCGCTGAATATCAACCCGACGGCCGCGCAGGCCGCGGCCGGCTGCACGGCGCGCACCCAGAGCCGCAGCGCCACGCCGCCGGACTACCGCGACTACGTCGAATGCCACAACCTCGCGGGCAACGCCTTCGTCCGCACCGTGGTCAGCAACGCGACCCAGCGGGTTTTCAACGACCAGCTAGTGACCATCACCGCGCAAGAGGTGGTCACGGCGATCGAGAACATCATCCACAAGCGAATCCGCGCTAGCGTGGTGCCGCAGCTGCAAGCGGTGGCTTACACCGGCGCCGAGTGGGGCCTGACCGCTTTGACGCCCGTCTTTCCGTACATGGCCCGTTTCCAGAACGCGGGCACCTTCAACCCCGACACCTACCAGGGCAACGTCGGCACCTCGCAGGGATTGCTGCCGGTCCACGCGCAGACGTGCAACTCGCTCACTACCGGGCGCTGCGACACCAACTTCAACACGGCGAGCGCGTTCGTGCAGTGGACTACGGCCAGCATCACGGCGGTGCAGACCGCCGGCACCGCGACCACATTCACCGCCGACTGCACCTCCTCGACCGTGCTGCTGGTGCGCTGCACGATCAACTACTCCCAGGTTCTGTGCCTGCTCACCTGCGGGATCAACTCCACCTTCCGTGTGCGCGCGGACGCGCGCTACGTCGGCAGGACTTTCAAGACGCTGAACACCGCCGGTGCGAGCGCCACGCCGAACGCCACCGCCTACACGAGCGGACTGAGCTTGAGTGCGGCGCTGCAGAACGACGCCAACGCGTCGGCGCGCGTCACCTACACCGGCACGTTCAACGGCGGCTCGGCGACCGGGATATGCGGTTTTCTCATCGCCCTGCTCTGCAGCGGCAGCGGCACGGTGACGATCCCGATCGCGGTCTTCCAGGACCACGCCTTCCTCAACCCGACCAGCGCCGACAGCTGGTACTGGTTCATGGCCAACAAGTGGTACGAGGTGAGCTACTTCTCCGTCGCCGCCAGCCACCTGCCGAGCGGCGCGACCCACAACTGCACCAGCGCCGGCGATTGCATCGCGCTCGCCAGCGCCGCCGCGCCCAACGTCGCGAGCAATATCTCCTCGATGGTGGTGTTCGCCGGCCGCAGCCTCACCAATACCAGCCGGCCCAACTCGACCCTCAGCGACTTCCTCGAGGACGTGAGCGGCTATGCCTCGCCGGCGCCCAACCGCGACGGCGACCGCAACTTCGCCGAGGGCACCTACGCAAGAAAGACCTACAACGATCGCTTCTATACGCTCACGAACTACTGAGCGCGGCTTCACGCTCACTGAGCTGGCGGTGGTATTCACCATCGTCGCATTCCTGCTCGCGAGCCTGCTCTACACGCTCTCGGCGCAGACCGAGCAGCGCGCGCGAGAGAGCACCCAGCGACGCCTCGAGGACGCAAAGGAGCTGCTGCTCGGCTTCGCCGTGGCCAACCAGCGCCTGCCCTGCCCGGCCGCCGCGCCGGCGCATGCGCCGTTCAACAATGCCGGCGGCACGGGCACGGAGTCGTTCTCCGGAGCAGCTTGCAGCGACGGTTACACCGGATTCCTGCCCGGCAAGGCAATCGGCTTCCAGCCCACCGACGACGCCGGCTATGCGCTCGACGCCTGGGGCAACCCGATCCGCTACGCCGTGTCGACAACGACCTGGTCGGGCACCGGCCGGTTCACGACTTCGCACACCTCGACCGCGTGGAGCCTGAGCCAGTCGCCCGCCGATCTAGTGATCTGCGCGGCCTGGGGCAGCAGCACGGTCAACTGCGGCACGGCGAGCTCGGTCACGAATACCAGCGTGGTGGTGGCGGTGATCTGGTCGCAAGGCAAGAACTTCGGCCCCAACGCGCGCGGCGGCGTGGCGCTTTCCGGCTCGGGCAGCGACGAGCTCGCCAACAACAAGCACCGCCTGCCGTCGGTGCAGAACAACCATCCGGTATTCGTCTGGCACGCGCCGGCGCCGACCGGCGCCACCGGCGGCGAGTACGACGACCTGATGACCTGGATTCCGGTAAACCTGCTCTACGGCCGGATGGTCTCGGCGGGCGTGCTGCCCTGAGCTTTCCCTTCGAGGGCGAAGCACACCTCGCCCTCGCGGTTCGACTCCAGCACCAGGCGATAGCCCGCGGCTTCCGCCTGCCGCGCTGCCTGGAACAGGCCGATGCCGAGGCCGCGCTCGGAGCGCACCGGCGCCTGCAACAGGTCGCCCGCCACCGCATCCGGCACCGCGGCGCCGCTGTCGCACACTCGGAAGCGCGCCGGCGAGCCCGTCTGCAGGCTCGCGCGCACCCTGAGCGCGGGATCGGCCGCGCGCTTGGCGAGCGCATTGCGCAGCAGGTTGTCGGCGACGCTGTCGAACAGCGCGCGCGGCAGCCGCGCCACGCCCGCGGCCGGCGCGGCGGCGAACGCAACCCTCTCATCCTGGTACTGCCGAACCAGCGCTTCCCACCAGGCGGCAGCGTCGACTTCGCCCTCGTCCGCGGCCGCCGGCCGCTGCAGCCGCTCGAGCGTCTGCGCGAGCCGCTGCGCTACCCCGGGGAGTTGCCGGCGCAGCAGCGCCGCTAGCTGCGCCGGCTCGCGGGTCTCCTCGCCGGCAAGCGCGCACAGCACGTTGAGCGACTGCAGCAGATTCTTGATGTCGTGGGTGGTGCGCGCGCCGGTCTCGTGCACCGCCTGCAGGTAGCTCGCTTCGCGCAGTTTCTCCTCGCGCAGCTTGGCGACGTAGAACTCGCCGAGCAGCTCGCCGAGCAGCCGCAGGTGCCACTGCAGCGCGGGGCCGAGCCGGTAGCGCGAGGAGATGGTCAGCGCGAGCTCTGCGTTCGCATACTCGACCGCCTGCGGCGTGCGCGCGCCCAGCTCGCCGCGGCGCTCGCCGGCGCGCCAGGCGACGCCCGCCACCGAGGGCAGGGTGCACAGCGCCGCCACCGCCTGCTCGAGGAAATGCGCCGGGCGCGCCTCGAGCTGCGACAGCTCCGCGAGCACCTGCAGCCAGCGCTCGACCGGCAGCCCGATGGAGAAGAGATACCGGGCGAAGAACACGCCGAGGCCGCCGCCGCCGCGCGGGTTCCACGTCATCGCGACCAGCAGGATCGCCGCCGCGGTCATCAGCACCGTGGCGGTGAGCGCGTGCAGGTAGCCGCTGCCGGTGAGCGTCATCCAGGTGAAGCTGCCGAGGATCACCACCACCAGCAGCAGCATCAGGAACACGCTGTAGAAGAAATCGATCATCTGCGCGCTTTCGGTGCGCTCGGCCTCGGCCGGCAGCAGCGCGATCAGCACGAAGGCAAGCGGCAGCGTGTATTCGGCGGCGGCCCGTATCTCGGGGTCGATCTCGCGGCGCGGCGCGATCTCGGGAAGGATCGCGATCGCGAGCAGCGCCAGCAGGTAGGCGAGCACCACCAGGTAGCAGCGCCGCTGCCAGCGCGCGTCATGCTGGTAGACCTTCCCGCCGACCAGGCCCGCGATCACCACCACCCAGAAGGCAAGCAGCCACCAGTTGAGGTACAGCATGACGAGGAGCGCCACCGCCGAGAGCGCGAACCCCTGGGCGGGCGAGACGCGCTGTTCGGCGCGCAGGAACGGCTGCCAAAGCAGCAGCAGGCCGAGGTGCGCGAGCAGCAGCGCGCGGGCCCACGGGTCGGCGACGCCGCGGAATACGGCGACGTGCAAGAGCAGCAGCATCGCCACCACCACCAGGCGCCAGTAGCGCTGGGAGAGGCCCCAGGCCGCGTTGGCCAGGCGCGCGAATGTCGCCTCGTCGAAAACCGCCGGTTGCATGATCGGGCTGATCGCAACTAGTCTACAAACGATCCGATGGCCGCGCCCATCCTCATCCGCCTGATCGTGCTCGAAGCTCGGCGCGGGGGCCTGCCCTGGCTCGCCGCCGCGGCGCTGCTTGCCGCGCTGGCCCTCGCCGGCTTCCTGTCCGAAGTGGCGCTGGCGGAGAGCCGCATGCTGCAGGCCGCCGTGATGGCGGCGCTGCTGCGCGCCTGCGCGGTGTTCCTCGTCGCCGCGCAGGTCGTGTCGAGCATCGCGCGCGAGATCGCCGACAAGGGTCTCGAGGCGATGCTCGCGCTGCCGCTGCCGCGGCCCACGCACTATCTCGGCCGCCTCGCGGGCTTCGCGCTCCTCGGCAGCGCGCTGGCCGTGGCCTTCGCGCTGCCCCTCCTGCTCGTCGCGCCGCCCGCCGCGGTGGCGGCGTGGTGCGTGTCGCTCGCCTGCGAGACTGTGCTGGTTGCGGCGGCGGCGCTGTTCTTCGCCATGACGCTCGCGCAGGTCGTGCCGGCGATCGCGGCCACCGGAGGTCTCTACCTCCTCGCGCGCTCGATGGCGGGGATCCAGGCGATCGCCGGCGGCGCCGTCGAGCCCTCGTTCGCGCACACGCTGGCGCGGCAGGCGATCGACCTCATCGCCCTGGTGCTGCCGCGTCTCGACGCTGCGACACGCAGCGAGTGGCTGCTCTATGGTGCGCCCCCGGCGGGCGAACTGGGCGCGGCGATCGGCGCGCTCGCGCTGTACGCCCTGCTGCTGACGGCGGCAGGCCTGGTCGACTTCCAGCGGCGCGCTGCATGACCGGCGAGCAACGTCCCCTCGACGCAGTGCCGGCATGGCTCTGGACGCTGCTCGGCGCCGCGCTCGCCGCGCAGATCGCCTGGCAGGCGGAGCGGCATGCGGCCGCGCCGCGGGCGGCGGCGTTGCCGCCGCCGCCCTCGCTCCAGGCGCTGCGCCTGGCGAGCTTCGGAGAGCGCGAGGCGACCGCGCGCCTCTCCATGCTTTACCTGCAGGGCTTCGAGGCGCAAGAGCTCGACTACGCCCGGCTCGTGGACTGGCTCGGCGTGGTGCTGGAGCTCGACCCGCGCAGCATGTATCCGCTGTTCGCCGCGGCGCGCGTCTACGCCGAGGTCGCCGACCCGGCGCGCAGCCGCGCCGCGCTCGAGTTCGTGTACCGCGAGTTCCTGCGCGACCCCAACCGGCGCTGGCCCGCCCTCGCGCATGCGGCGCTGCTCGCCAAGCACCGCCTGAAGGACCTGCCGCTCGCGCTGCGTTACGCGGCGGCGATCGACCGTTACACGACCGAGCCTGGCGTGCCGCTATGGGCGCGGCAGATGCAGATCTTCGTGCTGGAGGACATGAACGAGCTCGATGCGGCGCGCATCGTCATCGGCGGCCTGCTGCAGAGCGGGCGGCTGACCGACCCGGCCGAGGCGGCCTTCCTCAAGCAGCGCCTGGACGAGCTCGAATCCAGGCTTCACCGCTAGAAACTGTCAGGATCTCGACGGAACTGTCGCGAATCCGACGAATTTTCTCGAAATTCACGCCACAAGGTATTGTTCTATAATGGCTTCCTGCATGGCACAGGCCTTGCTCAGCATGATTACCGTTTACAGGGGGAGCACCATATGAAACGCAATCAAGGCTTCACGCTGGTGGAGATCGCCATCGTGCTGGTCATCATCGGGCTGCTGCTCGGCGGCATCCTGAAGGGCCAGGAGATGATCACCCAAGCGAAGATCAAGAACGTGATCGCCGACATGTCGGGCGTCTCTGCCGCGATGTACGGCTACCAGGACCGTTACCGTGCGCTGCCCGGCGACGACAAGAACGCGGGGACCCGCTGGAGCACCGCTCCCGCCGCCACCGCGGGCGACGGCGACGGCGTCGTCCTTGGCAAGTGGACCGAGGCGGCCAAGGAATCGGTCTATTTCTGGGACCACCTGCGACGCGCCGGCTTCATCTCGGGCAGCTCGGGCACCGACAACCCCTTCAACGCGGTGTCGGGCAAGATCGGCGTGCAGACGGGCGACGGCACCTCCACGGCGCCCAACCCCGGCATCCTCAGCGACGGCGCCGCCACCGCGACCAAGTTCACGGCGCTCGTGCTCTGCTCGGCGAACCTGCCGGACAAGATCGCCGGCTCGGTGGACTCGCAGATGGACGACGGGCTCGGCAAGAGCGGCAACGTGCGCGCGATGAAGCAGACCTCGCCCAACCCGACCGACGTCGCCGCCTCGGCCGACGTGTACACGGAAGACGGCACCAGCATCTTCCTGGTCTGCCGCCAGATGTAGGTTCCCGGGATCATTCCCAAAAAGCCGGCGCGAGCCGGCTTTTTTTTGCATTAACCTCGCAGCAGGCGCTCCTCGGCGGCCTCGAGGTGCTCGGGGGCGCCGAGCAGCACGACGACGTCGCCCGCCTGCAGCGCCCCGGCCTGTGCCGGCGCGAGACGCAGCCGCGCTGCCGGGCGGCGCACCGCGCGCACCTGCACACCGAGCTTCTCCAATCCCAGGCTGGAAACTTCGTGGCCGATGGCGCAGGCGCTCGGCTCGAGCGTGATCGCGTGCAGCCGCGCGACGGCTTCGCCCTCCGCCTCGTCGACGCCGCCGGGGAAGAGACCGCGCAGCAGGCTGTACTGCTGGTCGCGCACCTGGCTCACGCGGCGCATGACGCGCGACAGCGGCACGCCGACGATCACCAGCGTGTGCGAGGCGAGCATCACGCCTGACTCGAACGCCTCGGGCACGACCTCGGTCGCGCCCGCCTGCGTGAGCGGCGCGATGTCGGACTCGTCGCGCGCGCGCACGATGGCCGGCACGCCGGGGTTGAGGCTGTGGATGTGCGCGAGCACGCGCAGCGCGGCGCCGACGTCGGCGAAGGTCACCACCACCGCCGCGGCGCGGGCGATGCCGGCGGCGATCAGCGCCTCGCGGCGCGCGCTGTCGGCGAACACCACCGAGTCGCCGGCGAGCGCCGCCTCGCGCACCCGCTCGGGATCGAGATCGAGCGCGACGTAGCGCACGCCTTCGGCGTCGAGCAGCCGCGCCAGGCGCTGGCCATTGCGGCCATAGCCGAGGATGATGACGTGGCGCTCGACATCGATCGACTGCGCGGCGACGCGGTGCAACTCGAGCGAGCGCAGCATCCACTCCGAGCGCGACAGCCGCATCACGATGCGGTCGCTGGCGGCAATGACGAACGGGGTGGCGAGCATCGACAGGATCATCGCCGCGAGGAAGGCCTGCAGCACGCGCGCCTCGGTGAGGCCGACGGCAAGCGGCAGCAGCACGAAGCCGAACTCGCCGCCCTGCGCAAGCGCGAGCGCGACGCGCAGCGCGGTGCCGCCCGCGGCGCCGAAGCCGCGCGAGAGCGCCGCGATCAGCGCGAACTTGCCGCCGACCAGCACGAGAAACAGCGCCGCCACCAGCGGCAGCGCCTCGAGGACGAGGCGCAGGTCGAAGAGCATCCCCACCGTGACGAAGAACAGGCCAAGCAGCACGTCGCGGAACGGCTTGATGTCCTCCTCGACCTGGAAGCGGTACTCGGTCTCCGAGATCAGCATGCCGGCGAGGAACGCGCCCAGCACGAGCGACAGCCCGGCGAGGCCGGTGAGGTAGGCGAGCAGCAGCGTGATCAGCAGCACGTTGAGCACGAAAAGCTCGGTCGAGCGCAGCCGCGCCACTGCGCCGAGCCAGGCGCGCATGAGAGTGGGGCCGACCAGCACGACGACCGCGAGCGCCAGCGCCGCCTTGCCGAGCGCGCCGGCGACCGCCAGCCCGATCTCGCCCGGGCGCTGGGCCAGCGCCGGGATCAGCACCAGGAGCGGCACTACCGCCAGGTCCTGGAACAGGAGCACGCCGATGACCTGCCGGCCGTGCGGCGAGTCGAGCTCGCCGCGCTCGGCGAGCAGCTTCGACACGATCGCGGTCGACGACATCGCGGCGATGCCGCCGAGCGCGAGGCCGGCCTGCCACGAGAGACCGAGCACGAGCGCCGCGGCGACGCCGAGGACGATCGTCGCCGCGACCTGCGCCATGCCGAAGCCGAACACCACGCGCCGCATCGATCGCAGCTTGGCCAAGCTGAACTCCAGGCCGATCGAGAACATCAGGAACACGACGCCAAACTCGGCAAGGTGGCGCGTCTCCTCGGGATTCGACACCAGTGCGAAGCCGTGCGGACCGAGCGCGAGGCCGGTGATCAGGTAGCCGACCAGCGGCGGCAGGCGCAGGCTGCGGCAAACCGCGACCGCGACCACGCCGCTCGCCAGCAGAACGAGCACCGAATGCAGGGAGACGGCGCCGTTCAGGCGCGCCTCGATCGCAAGGGCGTGAGGGTCATTGGGCTATACTCGCGCCCTATGATAAAGGCGGCGCGGCTGAGGGAAAATTCGGCCAAGAAGGCGGGCGCGCTCGACCTCGCGCGCCGCGTGCTCGAGATCGAGGCCGACGCGGTGCGTGCGCTTATCGCGCGCCTCGACCAGCGCTTCGTCGCCGCGATCGATCTGATCGCGGGGCGCAGCGGCCGCGTGGTGGTGAGCGGCATCGGCAAGAGCGGCCACATCGCGCGCAAGATCGCCTCGACGCTCGCGAGCACCGGCACGCCGGCGTACTTCGTGCACCCGGCCGAGGCGAGCCACGGCGACCTCGGCATGGTCGACTCGGGCGACGTGTTCATCGCCATCTCCTATTCCGGCGCGAGCGAAGAGCTGCTCGACATCGTGCCGCTGGTCAAGCGCCGCGGCGCCAAGCTGATCGCCATCACCGGCAATCCGGAATCCGCGCTCGCGCGCGAGGCCGACGTGCATCTGGATGGCGCCGTAGCGCAGGAGGCCTGCCCGCTCAACCTTGCGCCCACGGCGAGCACCACCGCGGCGCTCGCGCTCGGCGACGCGCTGGCCGTGGCGCTGCTCGAGGCTCGCGGCTTCTCGGCCGACGACTTCGCGCACAGCCATCCCAAGGGCCGGCTGCCGCGACAGGCGCTGCTGCACGTCGCCGACGTGATGCGCACCGGCGAAGCCCTGCCGCGCGTGCGCCTCGGCGCGCCCGCCCTGCAGGCGATCGCCGAGATCACGCGCGGCCGGCTCGGCATGACAGCGGTGCTGGACGGCGACGAGCGCGTCGCAGGCATCTTCACCGATGGCGACCTGCGCCGCGCGCTCGAGAAAGGAGTCGACTTCTCGGCAGTGCCGGTGGAAGCGGTCATGACGCCCAGTCCGCGCACGTTGGCGCCCGCAGCGCTCGCGGTGGAGGCGCTGCGCCTCATGGAGGCGCACAAGATCCAGCAGGTGCTGGTGGTGGACGCTCGCGGCCGCCTCGCCGGGGCGCTCAACATGCACGACCTGTTCCGCGCCAAAGTCATCTAGCGCGGCATGCAATTCCTGGCCTCCGATGCGCTCGCCCGGGCGCGCCGCGTGCGCCTCGTGATCTTCGACGTCGACGGCGTGCTGACCGACGGCCGGCTGTGGTATGGCCCGGGCGGCGAGGAGCTGAAGGCGTTTCATGCCTTCGATGGCCACGGCGTTCACCTCCTGCGCCGCGGCGGCATCGATACCGGCATCATCAGCGGCCGGCGCTCGCAGGCGGTCGAGGAGCGCGCGAAGGAGCTGGGCATCGAGCACGTCATCCAGGGCGCGGAGAACAAGCTGCGGGCTTTCGAGAGCATGCTGCGAAAAGTCGGATTGAAGCGCGCCGCCGCGGCCTACATGGGCGACGACGTGGTCGACCTGCCGGTGCTCAGCCGCTGCGGCTTCGCCTGCGCGCCGCACGAGGCCCCGGAGGACGTGCGCCGCAATGCGCACTACATCGCCTCGGCCGACGCCGGCCACGGCGCTGCGCGCGAGGTCTGCGAGTTCATCCTGGAAGCGCAGGGCAAGCTCGATCGCGTGCTCGCGCGCTTCAGGAAGTAAGGGCGGGCGCCGCCGTGCTGCCGACCACCCGCCTCTTCCCCCTCGCGCTGATGCTGTCCCTCGCGCTGCTCACGCTCTGGCTCGAGCACCAGGTGCACCTCGAGGACGGGCAGCATCCGTCGCTGCGCCGCCACGACCCGGATTACATCGTCAACAACTTCATCTCGACCACCTACAACGGCCAGGGCGACGTGGAGGCGGTGTTCTCGGCGGCGCAGATGCTCCATTACCCCGACGACGACTCGACCGAGCTGACCGCGCCGCGCGTGCTGCAGTCCAAGCCGCAGCAGGCGCGCTTCACGGTGCGCGGCGACCGCGGCACGCTATCGCGCGAGGGCGACGAGATCTTCCTCTACGACAACGTGGTGCTGGTGCGCGAGGCCTACGAGACGCAGCCGGAGGCACGCATGACCACCAGCTTCCTGCACGTGGTGCGCGACCGCGCGCTCGCGCTCACCGACCGCGAGGTGTTGTTCGAGGAGCCGGGCCGCTCGCTGAAGGGTCGCGGCATGGAGTACCACAACGACACCCGCGAGCTGTTCCTGCGCAACGACGTGCACGGCCAGCTGGAGCCGAAGAAGCCGTGACGCGCGGCCTGCGCTGGCTCGTGCTGGGGGCGGCTGCAGCCGCGGCGTCGGCGTCGGCCGAGCAGGCCGATCAGACCAAGCCGACGCAGATCGAGGCGAACCGCATGAACGCCGACGACGCGCGGCGCATGACCGTGTTCGAGGGCAACGTGGTGGTGACGCGCGGCACGCTGGTGATCCGAGCCGACCGGATCGTCGTGCGCCAGGACGCCGAGGGCAACCAGTACGCGACCGCCACCGGCAACCCGGTGCGCTTCAAGCAGCGCCTCGACCCCAAGCCGCCGGCGACCGAGGGCGCGTGGATGGACGGCGAGGCGCGCCGCATCGAGCTTGACGACAAGAGCGGGCGCATCGAGCTGTTCGAGGCGGCGCGCGTCAACCGCGGCGGCGACGAAGTTGCCGGCGACTACATCCTGGTCGACCAGCGCTCCGACTTCTACTCGGTGACGCCCGGCAAGGGCTCCGACGGGCGGGTCCGGGCGACGCTGCAGCCCAAGCCCCCCGCGAAGTGAAGCCCGCCGACGCCCCCAGCGGCAGCCGGCTGCAGTCGCAGCGGCTGCGCAAGCGCTACAAGTCGCGCACCGTGGTGCAGGACGTGTCGCTCGAGGTGGCGAGCGGCGAGGTGGTCGGGCTGCTCGGCCCGAACGGTGCCGGCAAGACCACCTGCTTCTACATGATCGTCGGCCTGGTGCCGGTCGACGCGGGCAGCATCCATCTCGACGGCGCCGACCTCACGCACCTGCCGATCCACCGGCGAGCGCGCCTGGGCATCTCCTACCTGCCGCAGGAGAACTCGGTGTTCCGGCGCCTCACGGTCGAGGAGAACGTGCAGGCGATCCTCGAGCTGCAGGGCCTGGCGCGCGAAGAGATCGAGCCGCGCCTCGCCGAGCTGCTCAAGGACCTGAACATCGCGCACCTGCGCAAGCACGGCGCGATCTCGCTCTCGGGCGGCGAGCGGCGCCGCCTCGAGATCGCGCGCGCGCTCGCCACGCGCCCGAGCTTCATCCTGCTCGACGAGCCGTTCGCCGGTGTCGATCCGATCGCGGTGCTCGACATCCAGCGCATCATTAGGTTCCTCAAGGAGCGCGGCATCGGCGTGCTCATAACGGACCATAACGTGCGGGAAACGCTCGGCATCTGCGACCGGGCCTACATCATCAACGAAGGCGCGGTGCTCGCCTCGGGCCATCCCGAGGAGATTGTCTATAATGACAGCGTTCGCCGAGTATATCTGGGCGAAAACTTCCGCATGTAGCGGTCCATGAAGCCCTCGCTTCAACTCCGGCTCTCACAGCACCTCACGCTCACGCCGCAGCTGCAACAGTCGATCCGGCTGCTGCAGCTGTCGACGGTCGAGCTGAACCAGGAGATCGAGCGCATCCTGATGGAAAACCCCGCGCTCGAGCGCGAGGACCATCACGACGAGGCCGAAGTGCCGCTGCACGCACCCGCCAAGGACGCGCCGGCGAGCACCCCCGCCGAGCCAGCCCCCGCGGAAACCGACTGGCTGCCCGACATGGCGGCGAGCTGGCGCGGCGGCGGCGATGACGAGGAAGGCGACCGAAACTTCGCCACGGCCGACACGCCGACGCTGCGCGAGCACCTGCGCGGCCAGCTCGCGCTGGTGAATCTGGGCGAGCGCGACCGGACGCTGGTCGCGCTCCTGATCGACGCGCTCGACGACGACGGCTACCTGACCCAGCCGCTCGAGGAGATCGTTGCGCTGCTGCCGCCCGAGGCCGAGGTCGGGCTGGAGGATCTCGCGATCGCGCTGCGCCACCTGCAGAACCTCGAGCCCGCGGGGGTCGGCGCGCGCTCGCCGGGCGAATGCCTCGCCTTGCAGCTGCGCAGCGATCCGCGGTGCCCCGAAAGAGACCTGGCGCTCGAGATCGTCGGCAAGCACCTCGAGCTGCTCGCGGCGCGCGACTACGTGCGGCTGAAGGCCGCCACCGGCGCGGGCGATGACGCGCTGCGCGCGGCGCAGCGCGTGATCCAGGGGCTCAACCCGCGCCCGGGCGCGGCGTTCGCGAAGGTCGAGGCGCGCTACGTGGTGCCCGACGTGGTGGTGAAGAAGGTGCGCAACGCCTGGCGTGCGAGCCTGAACCCGGACGCCATGCCGCGTCTGCGCATCAACCGGCTGTACGCCGAGATCGCCGCCGGCGCGCGCTCGGGCGCCGGGCTCTCGGGCCAGCTGCAGGAGGCGCGCTGGCTGATCAAGAACGTGCAGCAGCGCTTCGATACCATCCTGCGCGTGTCGCAGGCCATCGTCGAGCGCCAGCGCCACTTCCTCGAGCACGGCGAGGTGGCGATGCGGCCTCTGGTTCTTCGTGAAATCGCCGAGGCGCTCAGCCTGCACGAGAGCACCATCTCGCGCGTCACCACGCAGAAGTACATGGCCACGCCGCGCGGTACCTTCGAGCTCAAGTATTTCTTCGGCTCCCATGTCGCCACCGAGGCCGGCGGCGCGGCCTCGTCCACCGCGATCCGTGCCCTGATCAAGCAGCTGGTCGCCGCCGAGGACGCGAAGGCGCCGCTCTCGGACGCGCGCATCTCGAAGATCCTCGGCGAGCAGGGCATCGTGGTCGCGCGCCGCACGATCGCCAAGTACCGCGAGTCGCTGCAGATCCCCGCCGTCAACCAACGAAAGGCTCTCTGATATGAACCTGAACGTGAGCGGCCATCACATCGAAGTGACCCCCGCGATCCGCAGCTACGTGCGCGCCAAGCTCGAGCGGGTATCGCGGCATTTCGACCACGTGATCGACGCCCACGTGATCCTCACGGTCGACAAGCTGCGCCAGAAGGCCGAGGTCACCCTGCACGTCGCTGGCAAAGATTTGCACTGCGAGAGCGAGGAAGAGGATCTGTACGCGGCGATCGATCTCCTCGCCGACAAGCTCGACCGGCAGGTGCTGCGCTACAAGGATAAACTGTACGAAAAGCGCACCTGACATGTCCCTGGTTGCCAAGCTGCTGTCGCCGTCCCACGTGCTGCTCGACCTGCAGGCCTCGAGCAAGAAGCGCCTGTTCGAGCAGGCGGGGCTTCTGTTCGAGAACCAGCACGGCCTGGGACGCAGCGTGGTGTTCGACAGCCTGTTCGCGCGCGAAAAACTCGGCTCGACCGGCCTGGGCCAGGGCGTCGCCATCCCCCACGGGCGGATCAAGGGACTGAAGGAGGCGCTCGGCGCCTTCATCCGCCTGGCGCAGCCGGTGCCGTTCGACGCCCCCGACGGCAACCCGGTGAGCCTGGTATTCGTGCTGCTCGTCCCCGAGAAGGCCACCGAGAAGCACCTGCAGATCCTGTCCGAGCTGGCGCAGATGTTCTGCGACAAGGCGCTGCGCGAGTCGATGCTGCGCGCGGCCGACGTCGCGACCCTCCACGAGCTGATCACGGCATGGCAGCCGGATGCTTCAGGTCAACGTCGCGCGGCTGCATGACGACAACCGCGAGGTGCTGTCGCTCGCCTGGGTAGCGGGCCGCGAGGGCGGCACCACCGTTCGGCGCGAGGCGGCGCAGGCCGCCGCGCTCATCGGCCACCTCAATCTCACCCACCCCAACTCGATCCAGGTCGTCGGCGCCTACGAAGCCGGCATCGTCGCCGGCTTCGTGGAGCGGTTGTTCGAATCGCATCCGGCGGCGGTGATCATCGCCGACGGCGTCTCGCCGCCACCGGCGCTGATGGAAGCGGCGGCCCGCAGCCACACGCCGCTCTTCACCTCGCCGCTGCCGGCGCCGCAGGTGATCGAAAAGCTGGCGCGTTACCTCGCCAAGCTCCTCGCCGAGACCACCGAGCGGCACGGCGTGTTCATGGACGTCCTCGGCGTCGGGGTGCTCATCACCGGCGAATCCGGCGTCGGCAAGAGCGAGCTCGGCCTCGAGCTGATCAGCCGCGGCCACGGCCTGGTCGCGGACGACGTGGTCGACATCTCGCGCATCGCCGCGGGCACGCTCGAAGGCCGCTGCCCGGCGATGCTCCAGGACTACCTCGAGGTGCGCGGCCTGGGACTGCTCAACATCCGCACCATCTTCGGCGAAACCGCGGTGCGCCGGAAAATGAAGCTCAGGCTGATCACCAACCTCGAGCGTCCGCAGCCGGGCGGCGGGCGCGATCCCACGGAGCGCCTGCCGCTCGCCGAGCTCTCCGAGGAGATCCTCGGCGTGAGCGTGCGCAAGGTGACCATCCCGGTCGCTGCCGGCCGCAATCTGGCGGTGCTGGTCGAGGCAGCGGTGAGGAACGAGATCCTCAAGCTGCGCGGCATCGATTCGACCGCCGAGTTCCTCGCCCGCCAGAAGCAGCAGATGAAGAAAGACGAGTAGCTTGCAGCTCGTTCTGGTGAGTGGGCTGTCGGGCTCGGGAAAGAGCATCGCGCTGAACGTGCTCGAGGACGCGGGTTATTACTGCGTCGACAACCTGCCCGCCAACCTGCTGATGGAGACGGTCGACTTCCTCGCCGAGGCGGGCCACGAGCGCGCCGCGGTGAGCATCGACGCGCGCAGCGCGGCGCTCGCCGCGCTGCCCGAGCACCTCGCCGAGCTCGGCCGGCGCAAGGTCGACTGCCGCGTGCTCTACCTCGAGGCGGCCGCCGAGACGCTGCTGCGACGCTTCTCCGAGACGCGCCGCCGCCACCCGCTCGCCGACGGCGGCCTGACCCTGCCCGAAGCGATCGAGCGCGAGCGCCAGCTCCTCGCGGGCATCGCACCGCTCGGCCAGCGCATCGACACGAGCGAGCTGCAGCCGCGGGTGCTGCAGAACTGGATCCGCGACCTGCTCGGCATCGGCGCCGGCGCGCTGACGCTCGCCTTCGAGTCCTTCTCCTACCGGGACGGCATTCCGCTCGACGCCGACTGGGTGCTCGACTGCCGCATGCTCGCCAACCCGCATTACGACCCGCAGCTGCGCCCGTTCACCGGGCGCGACGCGCCGGTCGCCGACTATCTCGGCCGCGACACGGGCGTGCGCCGCTGGCTCGAGGACGTCGAGCGCCTGCTCAAGCGCTGGCTGCCCGAGATCGTGCGCGAGAACCGCAGCTACGTGACGGTCGCGATCGGCTGCACCGGGGGACGCCATCGCTCGGTGTACCTCGCCGAGCGGCTCGCCGAGGCGTTCCGCGCCGACTGGCGCGTGCTGGTGCGACACCGCGCGCTCGCGGCGGAGGAGCCGCGATAGACGCGCTGCCGCTCTTCCCGCTCAACAGCGTGCTCTTCCCGGGCGGCCGCCTGCCGCTGCGGATCTTCGAGAGCCGCTACATGGACATGGCGAAGGTTTGCCTGCGCGACGCCACGCCCTTCGGCGTCTGCCTGATCACGCAGGGCGCGGAAGTCGGCGCGCCGGCGACCCCGGCGGCGCTCGGCACGCTCGCGCGCATCGCCGAGTGGGACATGCCGCAGCTCGGCGTGCTGCACGTCATCGCGCAGGGCGAGAGCCGCTTCCGCATCCTCGAGCGGCACGTCGAGAAGAGCGGCCTGCAACGCGCGCGCGTCGAGCTGCTCGCCGAGGAGGCGGACGCCGCGGTTCCCGAGCACTGCCGTGCGTGCGTGCGCCTGCTCGAGCGCGTGATCGAGCAGCAGGCCGGGCTCCTGCCCGAGCCGCACCGCCTCGACTCCTGCGCCTGGGTGAGCGCGCGCCTCGCCGAGCTGTTGCCGCTGCCGCTCGCCGCCAAGCAGGAATTGCTCGAGATGGGCAACCTCCTGGCGCGCCTCGAGCGCGTCAACGCGCTCCTGCGCGCAAGCGCTCGAGAAGGGTCCTGACCGGCGCCGGCACCGCCGCTTCGAGCGCTTCCGCGATCGGCAGCCATATTCCGCTGCGCGCCGCCCGGCCTTCGTAGAGCAGCGGCCGGATGCGCAGACGGAAGTGCGTAAAGCCGTGGTCGATGGGGTCGAGCGCTTTCATGCCCGGCTTTCTCGCTCCAAGGTATTCGGGGAAGCACCACAATCCTCCCCAGATCCCCTGGGCCGGACGCCGCTCGAGCAGCACCTCGCCCTGGCGGCGTGCCACCAGCCACTTCACCTGCCGCTGCGGGAGCGCGCGCCGGCGCCGGGGCGCGGGCAGCTCGTGCACGCGGTCCTGCCTTTTCGCCTTGCACATCGATCGGACGGGGCAGGCTTCGCAGCGCGGCTTGACGCGCGAGCACAGCGTCGCGCCGAGGTCCATCAGCGCCTGGGTATAGGTCTCGATGTCCTTTTTCGGCAGCAAGCGCTGCGCGGTCACCCATAGCTGGTCTTCGTCGCTGACCGCGAAACAGCGCGCCAGCACGCGCTTCACGTTGCCGTCGAGGATCGCCGCGCGCTCGCCGAAGGCGAATGCGGCGATCGCCGCCGCCGTGCTGCGGCCGACGCCCGGCAGCTTTGCAATGTCGATGGCGTTTCTGGGGAACCCGGATGAAGCAATTTCCCGGGCCGCCTTGTGGAGGTTGCGGCCGCGCGCGTAGTAGCCGAGGCCGCTCCAGAGCCTGAGCACCTCGTCCTCGCTTGCTGCGGCCAGCGCCTTCACGGATGGAAACCGTTTTAGAAACGCCTGGTAGTACGGGATGACTGTCGCGACCTGCGTCTGCTGCAGCATCACCTCGGAGAGCCAGATGCGGTACGGATCGCGCGTGCCCTGCCAGGGCAGGCTGTGCCGGCCGTGGCGCCGCTGCCAGGCGATCAGCCTTTGCGCAAAAGCCATGCGGTACCATTCTCGCAGACATGATCGCCTTCATCCTGCGGCGCCTGGCGCAGGCGCTGCTCGTCATGCTGACGGTCGGCCTGATCGCGTTTTCGCTGTTCCGCTACGTCGGCGACCCGGTCACCTTCATGCTGGGCCAGGACGCGACGCCCGAGCAGCGCGTCGAGGTGACGCGCGTCCTGGGGCTCGACCAGCCGTTTTACGTCCAGTACGTGCGTTTCCTCGGCAACGCCGTGCGCGGCGAGTTCGGCCTGAGCCTGCGCCAGGTGCAGCCGGTGTCGCGGCTCATCGCCGAGCGGCTGCCGGCGACGCTCGAGCTGTCGTGCGTCGCGGCGCTGTTCGCGCTCGTGGCCGGCATCCCGATGGGCGTCTACACCGCGCTGCGGCCGAATTCGTTTCTCTCGCATGTCCTGCTCGCGGTGTCGCTCGCCGGCGTATCGCTGCCGACGTTCCTCATCGGCATCCTGCTGATCCTGGTGTTCTCGGTGCAGCTCGGCTGGCTGCCGTCGTTCGGCCGGGGCGACACGGTGGCGCTCGGCTGGTGGAGCACGGGCCTGCTCACCGGCTCGGGGCTCAAGGCGCTGATCCTGCCGTCGATCACGCTCGGCCTCTTCCAGATGACGCTGATCCAGCGGCTGGTGCGCTCCGAGATGCTCGAAGTGCTGCGCACCGACTACATCCGCTTCGCGCGCGCGCGGGGCCTGACCGACCGCGCGGTGCATTTCGGGCACGCGCTCAAGAACACGCTGGTGCCGGTGATCACGATCACGGGTCTGCAGCTGGGCGCGATCATCGCCTTCGCCATCATCACCGAGACCGTGTTCCAGTGGCCCGGCATGGGGCTGCTCTTCATCCAGGCGGTCAGCTTCGCCGACGTGCCGGTGATGGCCGCCTACCTGTGCCTGATCGCGCTCTTCTTCGTCGTCATCAACCTGGTGGTCGACCTGCTTTACTATGCGGTCGATCCCCGCCTGAGACTCCAGGTTACCGACCCGCCGACATGAACAAGCCCGTGGATAGCCCGCTCGTTACCGCGATCGAGCATGTGCGTCGCCACCACGCCGAGCTCACGGCGCTGCGCCGCGACCTGCATGCGCACCCCGAGCTCGCCTTCGAGGAGAGCCGCACCTCGGAGCTCGTGGCGCAGAAGCTCGCCGGCTGGGGCATCGAGGTGCACCGCGGCCTCGCCAGGACCGGCGTGGTCGGCGTGGTCCGCGGCAAGCGCGCCTCGGCGCGCAGCGTCGCGCTGCGCGCCGACATGGATTGCCTGCCGGTGCACGAGACGAATAATTTCGCGCACAAATCGAAGCACGAAGGGCGGATGCACGCCTGCGGCCACGACGGGCACACCACGATGCTGCTCGGCGCCGCGCGCTATCTCGCCGAGACGCGCGAGTTCGCCGGCACGGTGATCCTCGTCTTCCAGCCCGCGGAAGAGGGCGGCGGCGGCGGCCAGGTCATGATGAAGGAAGGCCTCTTCCAGAAATTCCCGGCGGACGAGGTCTACGCGCTGCACAACTATCCCGGGCTGCCGGCCGGCAAGATCGCGGTGCGCGCGGGCGCCATGATGGCGGCCACCGACGAGGTCAAGATCACCATCCGCGGCACCGGCGGGCACGGCGCCTTCCCGCACCTCGCCGTCGACCCGGTCGTCGCCGCGGCGCACGTGGTGACGGCACTGCAGACCATCGCCAGCCGCAACGTCGAGCCGGTCGACGCGGTGGTGGTGAGCGTGTGCTCGATGGCGACCAGCCAGATCGGCGCGTTCAACGTCATCCCCGATGCCGTGAGCCTGGTAGGCACGGTGCGCAGCTTCAAGCCGCAGACGCGCGAGCTGGCCGAGCGCCGCGTGCGCGAGATCGCCGCCAAGGTGGCCGAGGCGTTCGGCGCGCGCGCCGAAGTGGCGTACGACCGCGGCTACCCGGCCACGGTGAACGGCGTGCGCGAGTCGGAGTTCGCCGCGCGCGTCGGGCGGCGCGTGTTCGGCCCGGCGAACGTGATCACCGAGTTCGAGCCGGTGATGGGCGGCGAGGACTTCTCCTACATGCTGCAGGAGAAGCCCGGCGCCTACGTGTTCCTGGGCCAGGGCGGCGGGCCGTCGAGCTGCTTTCTGCACAATCCCGGCTACGACTTCAACGACGAGGTGATCCCGCTCGGCGCCGGCTACCTGGCGGCGCTCGCCGAGGAATCCCTGGCCCAGGCAAGATCCTAGAGGAGGAGACGATGAGGCAGATCCTGTTTGCATCGCTGCTGGCGGCGGCGCTGTCGGCCCAGGCCGCGAACCTGAGGTGGGCGGCGCAGAACGACGTGCTGTCGCTCGACCCGCACTCGCAGAACCACGCCACCAGCAACGCGATCCTGCAGCACGCGTACGAAGGGCTGACGCGCTACGGCAAGCCGGTTGGCGGCGAGTACAAGATCGAGCCCGCGCTGGCGACGAGCTGGAAGCAGACGTCGGAGACGCAGTGGCGCTTCAACTTGCGCAAGGGCGTCAAGTTCCACGACGGCTCGCCGTTCACGGCCGACGACGTGGTGTTCTCCTTCAAGCGCATCCAGCAGCCGCAGGGCACGATGCAGATCTACGTCACCGGGGTGAAGGAGGTGGTCAAGGTCGACGACTACACCGTCGACTTCATCCTCAACGGCCCGGTGCCGATCCTGCTGCGCAACATCCGCGACTTCCGCATCATGAGCAAGAGCTGGTCGGAGAAGAACCGCTCGCAGAACGTGCAGGACTACGCGAAGAAAGAGGAGACCTACGCTTCGCGCAACGTCAACGGCACCGGCCCCTACATCATCAAGGGCTGGGAGCCCGACAAGCAGATCGCCATGACGCAGAACAAGGAATGGTGGGGCAAGCTCGACGGCAACGTGAGCGACGTCGTTTACACCCCGATCAAGTCGGACGCGACGCGCGTCTCGGCGCTGCTCTCGGGGGACGTCGATATGGTCACCGACGTGCCGGTGCAGGACGTCCAGCGGCTGCGGCGGGAGCCCAAGCTCAAGATCCTCGATGGAACCGAGGTGCGCACCATCTTTATCGCCATGGACCAGTACCGCGACGAGCTCGTCTACTCGAACGTCAAGGGCAAGAACCCGTTCAAGGACGTGCGGGTGCGCAAGGCGCTCAACACGGCGGTCGACCGCGAGGCGATCAAGCGCGTGGTGATGCGCGGCCTGTCTATCCCCGCCGGCATCCTGGTCGCGCCGGGCGTGCACGGCCACACCAAGGACATCGACACCTTCCCGAAGGCCGACCCGGCCGCGGCGAAGAAGCTGCTCGCCGAGGCGGGCTACCCTGACGGCTTCGAGTTCACCCTCGACTGCCCGAACAACCGCTACGTGAACGACGAGAAGATCTGCCAGGCGCTGGTCGGCATGTGGGCCAAGGCCGGGCTGCGGGTGAAGCTGAACTCGATGCCCTTCGCCAACTTCATCCCCAAGATCCTCAACTTCGACTCGAGCGCCTACATGCTGGGCTGGGGCGTGGCAACCTATGACGCGCTCTACACCCTGCAGTCGCTGGTGCGCACCAAGACCGGCGGCGCCGAGGGCAGCTTCAACCTGGGGCGGGTAAGCGATCCCAAGCTCGACAACGTCATCGACGCGATCAAGATCGCCACCGACCCGAAGGCGCGCGACGCGCTGCTGCGCGAGGGCCTGGTCAGGACGCGCGACCAGTTCTACTACGTGCCCCTGCACCACCAGATGCGCCCGTGGGCGATGAAGAAGAACGTGAGCACGGTGTATATCGCCGACGACCGGCCGGAGGCGCGCTTCACGCGCATTGAAGGCGGCATGTGATCCTGCGCAGGCTCTGGGAGCACGACCTCGCCTGGAGCTTCCGCCGATCGCCGGTGACGGTCGTCGCCGCGGCTCTGACGCTCGCCTGCGTCCTGGGGGCGTTGCTCTCGCCGTGGCTCGCGCCGCAGAACCCGTTCGATCCCGCCGCGCTTGACCTGAACGCGGCCTTCAAGCCGCCCGCCTGGGTGGCGGGCGGCGAGCGCGCCTATATGCTGGGCAGCGACAACCAGGGGCGCGACATCCTGTCGACCCTCCTGTACGGCGCGCGCATCTCGCTCGGCATCGGCTTCGCCTCGGTGCTGCTGTCGCTCGCGCTGGGCGTGTTCCTCGGCCTGCTCGCCGGCTACTTCGGCGGGCGGCTCGACGCAGTGCTGATGCGCGTCGCCGACGTGCAGCTTTCCTTCCCGGCGATCCTGATCGCGCTGCTGATCGACGGGGTGGCGCGCGCGGCGCTCTCTCCCGAGCGCCATGATGCGCTCGCCATCCCGGTGCTGATTCTCTCCATCGGGCTTTCCAAGTGGGTCGACTATGCGCGCACCGTGCGCGGCTCGACGCTGGTCGAGCGCGGCAAGGAGTACGTGCAGGCGGCGCGCGTCATCGGCCGGCGGCCGCTCGCCATCCTCCTCGGCCACGTGCTGCCCAACGTGATGGGGCCGGTGCTGGTGCTCGCCACCATCAACGTCGGCGTGGCGATCATCATCGAGGCGACGCTCTCCTTCCTCGGCGTCGGCGTGCCGGCGACCCAGCCCTCGCTCGGCACGCTGATCCGCATCGGCAACGAGTTCCTCTACTCCGGCGAATGGTGGATCACGGTGTTCCCCGGCGCCGCGCTGATCGTCCTGGTGCTGTCGGTGAACCTGCTCGGCGACTGGCTGCGCGACGCGCTCAACCCCAAGCTGCGATGATCCTCGAGGTGCGGAACCTGCGGGTGGAGTTCCCCACGCGCCGCGGCGCGCTGGTCGCGGTCGACGACGTCTCGTTCGCCATCGCGCCCGGGGAGGTGCTGGGCGTGGTCGGCGAGTCCGGCGCCGGCAAGTCGGTGACCGGCATGTCGATCATCAACCTGCTCGAGCCGCCCGGGCGCATCGCCGCGGGCGAGGTGCGCCTCGCCGGCGAGCGCATTGACAACCTGTCGCCCGAGGCGATGCGCCGCGTGCGCGGCCGGCGCATCGGCATGGTGTTCCAGGACCCGCTCACCTCGCTCAACCCTCTCTACACCATCGGCCGGCAGCTCGAGGAAACGATCGCCACCCACCTCGGCCTCGGCCGCGCCGCGACGCGCGAGAAGGCGCTCGCCTTGCTCCGCGACGTCGGCATCCCGGCGCCCGAGACGCGCTATCACCACTACCCGCACCAGTTCTCGGGCGGCATGCGCCAGCGCGTGGTGATCGCGCTCGGCATCGCCGCCGATCCGGTGCTGCTCATCGCCGACGAGCCGACCACCGCCCTCGACGTCTCGATCCAGGCGCAGATCATCGCGCTCATCAAGCGCCTCGCTGCCGAGCGCGGCGCCGCGGTGATGCTGATCACCCACGACATGGGCGTCATCGCGGAAACCTCGCAGCGCGTGGCGGTGATGTACGCCGGCCGCCTGGTCGAGCTCGGCCCGGTGCGCGAGGTGATCCAGGCGCCGCGCCACCCGTACACCGTCGGCCTGATGGGCTCGATTCCCAAGATCGGCGCGCGCCGCAGACTCGTGCAGATCGACGGCGCGATGCCGCGGCTGAACGCGATCCCGCAGGGCTGCGCCTTCCACCCGCGCTGCCCGCGCCGCTTCGCGCGCTGCCTCGCCGAGCGTCCCGACCTGATCCCGGCCGGCACCGGCTCGAATACGCTCGCCGCCTGCTGGCTGCATGCCGCTGCTTGAGCTGCGCGGCGTAAGCCGCGACTTCGACGTCTCGCGTCCCTGGCTCAACCGCGTCATCGAGGGCGAGCCGCGCCGCGTGCTGCGCGCCGTCGACCGCGTCGACCTCGAGCTGGAGCGCGGCGAGACGCTCGGCCTGGTGGGCGAATCGGGCTGCGGCAAGTCGACCGTGGCCCGCCTGATCACCGGCCTTTACGCGCCGAGCGAGGGGCGCATCGCCTTCAGCGGCCGGCGCATGCAGATGATCTTCCAGGACCCGTACGCGAGCCTCAACCCGCGATGGCGCGTGCGCCGCATCGTCGCCGAGCCATTGGCTTTCCTCGAAAAGCAGATCCCCAGGGCGCAGCGCGTGGCCGAGCTGCTCACCCAGGTGGGGCTTTCGCCCGACGACGCCGACAAGTACCCGCACGAGTTCTCCGGCGGGCAGCGCCAGCGCATCTCGATCGCGCGCGCGCTCGCCGGCGAGCCCGATCTTCTCGTCTGCGACGAGCCGACCTCGGCGCTCGACGTCTCGGTGCAGGCGCAGATCCTCAACCTGATGATCGAGCTGCAGCGGCGCCTCGCGCTCACCTACCTTTTCATCTCGCACAACCTCGCGGTGGTGTCGCAGGTGGCCGACCGGGTCGGCGTGATGTACATGGGGCGCATCGTCGAGCTCGCCCCGGCGGCCGAGCTCTTCAGCCGGCCGCGCCACCCCTACACGCGCATGCTGCTCGACGCGGTGCCCGACCTCGAGGCGCCGGGCCGCGCGCGCCGGCCCGTCGCGGGCGAGGTACCCAATCCGCTCGCACCGCCTTCGGGCTGCACCTTCCACCCGCGCTGCCCGTACGCCAACGAGCGCTGCCG